>WLWI01003301.1_pt1 | contig 13846 bp, 12 predicted proteins | sample 6701501 | NCBI WGS metagenome assembly WLWI01 (sample SAMN12718690, study PRJNA515312) | sponge metagenome | isolation source: marine sponge | host: Mycale hentscheli | place: New Zealand: South Island, Marlborough, Capsize Point | collected 2014-11-01
ACCAGGCGGAGGCGTTGCCCTGGTTCGTACACTTAAAGCGGTCGCGAAAGTAAAAGGTAAGAATGCTGACCAACAGGTTGGTGTGAATATTTTGCTTCGTTCTATAGAAGAACCTCTACGTCAGATCGTGACTAATGCAGGTGATGAGGCTTCTGTCATTATGAATCAGGTTGCTGAAGGTGAAGCCAATTATGGCTATAACGCTGCAACTGGTGAATTTGGTGACATGATCGAGATGGGTATTTTGGATCCTACCAAGGTTGCACGATACGCATTGCAGAATGCGGCATCTGTATCCAGCTTGTTATTGACCACCGAAGTTATGATTGCTGAAGCTCCTAAGGAAGAAGCCGCAGCTGCACCTGCGATGCCTGATATGGGTGGCATGGGTGGAATGGGCGGAATGATGTAGGACCGTAGCAAAGCCCTGTAGTTGAAGTTGAAAACCCGCCGTAAGGCGGGTTTTTTTTGTCCAGAAATTAAATTAAATCATAATCAATGGGTTATACTTAATGAGAAAGATCAATGGAGTGTTGCCAGGTCTCAGGTAGTTGGGGCTCTCAGCTTTTCCTAGTATTGCTTATGTCTAATTGGAATGTAGTTCCGGCTTGATATAATACAATTTCCAAGAATTACAGGATGAAAATAAAAATGCAAAAATTACTCGCAACCATTTCGATTATAGTCCTGATGTTCCCCGCTATATCCTCGACCGAACCTTATAACGAAGGACCAAAAGTCTGCATGGAGTGTCATGAGGCAGAATACGGTGTGTGGGAGAACTCTGTCCATTTTTCAGCCTATAAGGCAGTACACAAAACACCCGAAGCAAAGGCTCTTCTGGAAGCTGTGGGCGGCGGTAAGTCCATGAAGAAAAGTGCCGTATGTAGCACATGTCATTATACGCTGATAAAGAAAAAACCTGAAAAACCTGCCAAGGCTAAAGCCGGACCATCTTGCGAGAGTTGTCACGGCCCCTCTTCAGAATGGCGAATGGCCCACAATGATTATGGTAGTGGGGCGAAGGCTGATACTGAATCGGCTGAACACAAGCAGAAACGTCATTCCGATGCAATAAATGCAGGGATGATCTGGTCATTTATGCATTATGAAATAGCGGAAAATTGTGTAAGTTGCCATAGTTTGTCGAGAGATGATGTAGAGCCTGACATGCTTGGTAAACTGGTTGAGAATGGTCATCCAACCAATGAAAAATTTGAACTTGTGGCTTATTCTCAAGGCTCGGTTCGCCATCGGTTTTATCCTCCCGATATATCCAAAAATGCAGAAATGAATCCGGCGGAATTGTCACGAGTATTTGTCTCTGGACAGGCCGCGATACTGGTATCTGCCGCAAATGGAGTTGCCCGAGCAAGCGATGATAAATACAAGGCTTTTCAGCAAAAGCGCCTGGATTCAGCGAAAAAATCTCTATCTGTTCTATCCGCCATCCCTGAAGTGAAAACGCTCCTGGCCGAACCAAGCAGGGATAATGGTAGGAAGTTGGCGGAGGCGATTAAAAATAGTGATCTAAGTAAGGAAGTGGAAAAATTCTTACCTACTAAATATAAATAATCCTGATCTAGCGCGACCGGCGGTATAAAAATTGGTCTCAGAGTCCCGGTAATATGACATCTTTCATATCAATGGAACGTCCCGGGCGATGGGATAGTGCCTTCGATCCTGATATGTCAGACACTGAATTGGCCATGTTAATGGAACGGCCAGAAATATCTGCCATTGATGCATCTCGTTTTCCCGCTTCAGTTCCTCTTGAAGGTATTATTAAAAACGATTGTCGTCTTATTAAGTACAAACCGGGCGAAATGATCATTCGGGAAGGGGACTATGGAAACTCAGCTTTTCTTGTGATTTCCGGAAAAGCGACCGTAGTAATCAGACCGGGCTTACCTTCAAGTTTATTGGGTCGTTCAAATCAAACAAAGAAAAGCTTTTGGGAAGTACTATCTCAATTATGGAAAAACAGCCCTGTCCAGGAAGGCCGAAACACGGAACTTTACACGGATAAATCAACGGGGCTGAGAAGGGGGCAAAAGACCCAACACGTATCTCTCTTTACTGCCCGAGATTTTCAGCAAATATTCAACCAACCTGTGAAGGGTGTCGTCGATATTAAGGAGGTTCCTCCTTTAAAAGACAGCTATGAGACAGCAGAGTTAAAAAGTGGCGCAATATTTGGAGAGATTGCGGCTTTAAGTAGAGTGCAAAGAACCGCAACGATTTTTGCTAAAACAGATACTGTTCTTCTGGAAATTCGATGGCAGGGGTTAAGAGATATTCGAAAATACGATGATGGCTGGCGACGTATTATTGATGAAAGTTATAGAAATAATATGTTAAAGGAACATCTGCTTGAGCATCCAATGTTTAGGCAACTTGATGAAGCAACCTTGCAACAAGTTGCCAATCACACGCTGTTTGAGACATATGGAAGTTTTGAATGGTATTTGACTTATTCCAGAAACAACGAGACCTCAAGTAATGATGAGCAAAATGTTATAGCGAGAGAAGGGGATTATACTGATGGCCTGATATTAGTCGCTGGCGGTTTCGGTGGGGTGACGATGAAAGTTGGAAACGGCGACAGGACACTTACCTATCTTCACCAGGGAGATTATTTTGGCCTGGACGAACTATATATGTCATGGAAAACCGGTCAGGAGATCCCGCTTGAAACGTCGTTAATGACACTTGGGTATTTACATGTATTACGGGTTTCAGCTCATGTTCTTGCCGAACTGGTTTTTCCCAACATGTCCGAACCGGAAGTCAGATTGTCGGACGCGGCGAAAAGACCATTGGCCAGCGATTCCTTACTCGAGTGGGCAGTAGAAAACCGCTTTATAAACGGCACTCAGGCAATGGTTATAAACCTGGAAAAATGTGTCAGATGCGATGACTGCGTGAGAGCATGTAGCAATGGTCATGATGGCAACCCCAGGTTTACGCGACAGGGGGAAACTCATGGGGCACATATGGTTGCTAATGCATGTATGCATTGTATTGTATTGATCCGGTATGTATGATCGGTTGCCCCACAGGAGCGATTCACCGGAGCCAGGATGGCGGTAATGTTGTAATCAATGATAACACTTGTATTGGCTGTTCAACTTGTTCCAATGCCTGTCCCTACAACAATATCAAAATGGTAGAGATTTATGATCAGAATGGATTATCTGTTCTCGACCCACTAACCCAACAACCCATTCTTAAGGCAACCAAATGTGATCTGTGTGTTGAGCAATGGGGAGGACCTGCTTGCGTAAGAGCCTGTCCACATGATGCATTGCAAAGGATCGATTTTCGCGACCAGGATATCTTTCAAAGGCAATTCAACTAACAATGATCGGCTACTAATTTTTTAAACCTTATGCGTCGACAGAATGTGATTGTTGTTTTTGTAGTTAGCGCGTTAGCGATTTTTTATCTATCGATCTGGCAGTATTCAAACCATGTAAAAGAAACATTGGGCGACCCAAGTATCGTAACGGGATACAGTTTATTTGTACTAATACTTTTTTTTTCGCCTTTAATCTACGTAAACGACTATCGTTTATTCCTTTGCTCGCAGCAAAGTACTGGACCTTAACCCATATCGTGGCAGGCACGACAGGACTATTCATTTACTGGTTGCATACCGGTTCAATATGGCCTCAAGGACTATATGAAAAGATCCTCGGTCTTTTGTTTTATATGGTTACCTTAAGCGGGATTATTGGTGTTATGTTTCAGCGTGTATTTCCTAAACGACTGGCAGACACGGGTTCTGAAGTTATCTACGAAAGAATAGTGGACGTTATCGCAGCCATCCGAGAAAAGAACGAGGCGGCAATACTTCGTTGTACTGACGAAACTGGCAAAGATACGCTTGCCAGGCATTATGTAGAGACTCTTGACTGGTTTTTTCTACAACCAAGGTTTTCTTTCAATCATCTTTGGGGAGGACGCAAAGGTACTAGCTGGATAGAGCACCATTTCACAGTTGTGCGTCGATATCTGAATAAAACAGAGTGTGATTACCTGGATGAATTGAGGAACTATGCTCTGAAAAAAAATCAGATTGATTTTCACTATGCTGCACAAGGTATTTTAAAGTTCTGGCTGTTTGTACATATCCCTTTAGCATTGGCAATGCTGATTTTTAGTCTGTGGCACTTGTTGTTAGTTAATGTGTATGCATTATGAGCATTGATCAGGAACCTGGACATAATCCAGACAGATATGAAAGACCACTGTCATCTCATGTGTGTGGACGAAACGTTTTCTGGCAAAAAACATGTTGGCAGGGGCCAGAAGCGAATGGTAAATGTGGTGGGGCAGTTAGTTGTATACCGATAGAGCAGAATGGAGGTTATAAATGCACAAGGCCCAAAGGTGCAGGAGGATCTTGTAGTCAGGGCCCCCTACCTGATGGAAGTTGTGCTCATATCAAGCCACCTTGTGTTCCTAAACCACGGGCGAGGGTTCTAAGAAGACGGCTTGGTTTATTGGTAGTGATAATTTCCCTTGCATTGATAGGTGCTTTATCGAATAAAAGTGCAAACATTAGTAGTTCTGTGAATATGCTGGAGCCTGGCGATCTATCTGATATTCACACAGGATTTACGCAGGATAAGGGCTGTGAGTCTTGCCATTTAAATCATAATGATTCATTGGCCGGCTGGATTAAGACAGCATTCACGAAGCAGGAATTAAGTTCTGGGTGTTTGAAATGTCATAGTTTCAACGAGCCTGAGATTGGATCGCATAATTTTTCGTTTACTTCCAGTTCAGAACAAACGGAATGTGTTTCATGTCATAGTGAACACAAGGGTAAAAAATCAAGTTTGACCGACGTTAGTCAGGCGACATGTTCAAATTGTCATAAGACGAAATTCGACAATTTTGTTGAAGATCACCCTGATTTTCCTAAAAAATACCCTTCAGAAATTCCTAGTAGTATTTATTTTGATCATAGCAAACACATTAGTGAGTATTTTGTTGAGCCGAATTGGCAGAATAAGAAAAACACAGATAAAAAATTCTCAGAGCTTGCCAGTAAAAATTGCACTGCTTGTCATGAAATTGAAACTGCATCGAGAGAAGTAAAACCAAAACCATTTGCGCAAATATGTGCGAATTGTCATCAATCTCAAATACGGTCACGTGAGTTTATTGTAATGGCAGCTGAGAGTTTTACTCCGGTTAGTGCACTACTACTAGGCGTTGTCGAAGATGATGAAGAAGAAGATGAAAGCATCGAAGATTATCAACAGTTTTTGCGTGCGCTTTCCGATGATTCCGAAGAAGCTTTATTAGCTCTTGCAGAGGAATTGGAGATTGCAGATTCTCTGCCCTTCCTGATAAAGGGTTTGAACCCACTACTGCTTAAAAACGCAGCGGAAGACTGGGTCAAAGCTGACGAGTTTATGGGTAATGAGGAAGGAGAAATTGAACGCTTTGGCTGGTTGGCAGGAGAAGATGGAGATGGTGATCAAACATTGAGATACCGAGCTTCAGGGCATGCAGATCCTGTACTGCGTTCATGGATAGAATTACTACTTGATGACGAGCAAATGGCACTACTGCAGGAGAACGTTGACAGTGAAATAATAGAACGTGCACGTGATTATTTACTGGATCCTCGGGAAGGACCTGGGGCTTGCGGAAAGTGTCATGGGCCGGGTTTGATGGATAGAATTCAACTGGCAGAAGATGTGAGTCCACCGACCTGGTTATACCGGGGTCAGGTAGAAAGACATTTCAGTAAATATGCCCATGGCCCTCATATTAAGTTCCTTGGCCCCGAACAAAGCTGTCAATCCTGTCATAAACTTGATATTAGCAGTGATTACACGGCATACTTCAAAATGGAAAATCGTAATATTGATAGTTTTGTCAGTAACTTCAGTGCGATATCTAAAGAAAAATGTGCTGAATGCCATCAGCCCGAGAAAGTCAGGGAGGATTGTGTAATGTGCCATAATTACCATTTCAATCCCGGCCATCGAGAAACAGTACAGGTCAGAGAGGAATAAAGGATATGAGGACAAATAGTCTGCGAATTTTGATCGTTGCGATTTTGATCTACTTTCCAGTGTTTGTTTTAGCTGCAGAAGAGGCGAAAACAGAAGCTGACCCACATGCTGAGGTCTACAAAGAAAGTGACTTTCCAAGCGCCACTCAGTGCGCTGGCTGTCATAAGAAGATTTATGATGAATGGAGTAGTTCAAGTCATGCCTACGCATCCATCTCTCCCATGTTTCATAAATTCGAACAAAAAATTAATGATTTAGCACCCACGATCGATAACTTTTGTGTGCGCTGCCATATGAGTGTGGGTACTACATTAGGAGAAGAACGTCATTTACCGCTTTGGGAGAGAAGTCAGGTCTCGAGAGAGGGGTTACCTGTGTTTCCTGTCACCGTATAGACGAGCAGTTTGGTAAGGCCAACGGAGAAAGAAGGATTGTTGCAGGTGATATTCACCAACCCGTATTTGGTCCAATTGGTGGTGACGGGGTTTCGAAAGCGATAGAAAAGAAAGATGAATTCAAGATAGCGGTTTCTTCCAAAGAACGAGGCAAGAAAATTCATCTTGGTGCCGTCAAGTTTCAACAATTAACTGACTCAGAATTTTGTGTTTCCTGTCACCAGGTAGCAGTTAACCTGGGGATCAAGCTGGAAGTTGTTTGGGATCAGTACAGAGCTTCACCAGCTCTTGAACAAGGCATTACTTGTCAGGACTGCCATATGGGGAAAATCCCTGGCGTTAAATCAGATTATGCGACAGGACCTGTAGCTGAGATGAATGGTAAAACGGTTAACGATGAGCGAAAGCACGCCAATCATGCCTTCTATGGTCCCGGCTATCCAATTGCTCACCCTGGTATCTTCCCTCATAACCCCGAAGCTCAGGAATGGACAGTTGAAGACTGGTTGCAATTCGATTATCGCGCAGGTTGGGGCTCTGAAGACTTCGAAGACGAACTGGAAGAAGAAGAAAGCGAATTAGAATTTCCTGAGATCTGGGAGGATCGTGACGATCGCGAAACGGCATTTGAAGTGATAGAGGAAAATATTGAAAAAATTCAGGAGAAGATGGAACTAAGAAAACAGGTCATGGAAAATGGCTCGAGAATTGATGGCCCGTTTTTTAAAGGCACGCCAAAGGCTGGAAAGAGCATGAAGTTTTCCTATAAGGTGAGCAACACTAATTCAGGTCATAATCTTCCTTCAGGTTCACTCGGTGCACAACCGGAAATCTGGCTGAATGTTGTCCTAATCAATCCTGAGGGGAAGAATATTTGGGAGTCCGGGTACATTGATAGTCATGGTGATATGGCCGATTTGCATTCATTGGATGCTGCAGCGGGAAAAATAAAATTTGATGATCAGTTATTTAATTTACAAACGAAGTTTTTGACGACTAACGTTAAGGGGACTGATCGGGAAATGTATTTGCCGGTGAATTTTGACGTTGACCAGTTGCCGTTTTTACGCCCGCCTCAGCAACCCGTAACAGTGATGAATCATCCTCCCTTCGTACGTATGGAAAGTCGAAGTATTCCCCCACTTGGAAGTCGGGATGCCAATTATAAAATTCCTGCCGATCTGATGCGGAGTCCCGGTAAGTATAAATTATCTGTCCGTTTAAGGAGTCGGGCGGAGCCTATCTACTTTATGAAATTTGTTGAAGCTACGGTTGATATGGAGCAATCGATGAACGAATGGATGATAGATATGCATCCATATACAGTTGAATTTCAAGTTCGCTAAAAGTAGATAAGGACTAATACTATGAAAATAACGAACAAAATATGCTTCTTATTTACTTTAACGGCTTGTGTAAGTGTAAATTTAAAAGCGGATGTTGATCACCATGCGCCGGAAATGTCTCCGCAAGCCACCCCAACTGAATATGATGGTACTGCGTTTAAAAGCGATCCTTCTTATGAGGATAAGGCCTATGATATTAACGCACAGCTTAAAATTTATGGTGGCAAGAGAGAAGTTGATAACCCACGACCATTATTGGAGCTGGGGAGAAGAATTTATGAGTCTGGTCCCCTGAAACGAACAAACAATGTTTTTGGAGATAAGAATCCGAATTTCCATCAATTTGCCGCTTATGGTGATTTGCGTACAGCTGTTGCCTATAACGATTCCGGAGCCAAAGAAGTCGGTCAAATAGCGACCCGATTGAATCTGGATCTGGATTATAGATTCACAGCTACCGAACGACTGCATGCATTCGTGCGTCCTTTAGACAGGAACGGTAGTTTTACTCGCTGTGAATTTTTCGGGAATGATGAATCGGGTTGCGAATCTGCTTTAAATGCTAATGTAGAGGCCTTGTTTTTTGAAGGTGACCTGGGCTCAATGGTTGCGGGAATGAGTGATAACTATGTCAAATGGGATTTGCCTTTTTCTGTTGGTTTGATGCCTTTGCTTTTTCAAAATGGCGTCTGGGTTGAAGATGCTTTTAGCGGCTTTGCTTTTTCAATTCCTGCTCTAAATAGCCGCTCACTCGATATATCCAATATGGATATCACTTTTTTCGCCGGGTTCGACAAGGTGTCTACTCGAGGTGTTGTTGCTGCTGATGGCTCTTCAACTGAAGACGATGTAAATATATACGGGGCAACGGCGTTTATAGAAGCAATGCGAGGATATTGGGAGGTAGGTTATGGCTATACAGATGCACAAGATGCCTTTCATGATTCTGACTATCATAATCTGACACTGGCATTTACAAAAAGATATCGAAATAAAATTTCTAATAGTGTTCGTGTTATTGGCAACTTCGGGCAAGATTTAAGGGGAAATGCACAAACTGCTGATGGCTATTTATTATTGATCGAAAACTCATTTATCACCTCAAAGCCTTCGACTTTTATTCCATATCTAAATGCCTATATTGGCTTTGATCGACCACAATCATTAGCCAGGGCAGCAGATGCAGGAGGTGTGTTGAAAAACACAGGTATAAATTTCGAAACTGATGGTCTATCTGGTTTTCCCAAACTGGATGACACAGCGAATAATATCTGGGGTGGTGCTTTTGGGCTTGAGTATCTTTTTAGTCTTAATCAACAGTTAGTAATTGAAGTGGCTTCTGTGCAAACCCGAGGTGGTGATAACAGTCGGGTAGTTCAGGGTGATCAATATGCACTTGGGCTTCGTTATCAAAAGCCGTTGGATAATAAATGGATATTCAGGGCAGATGCAATAGCTGCTTTTCTGGATAAAGCAGAGAACCAGTTTGGTGTAAGACTTGAGATTCGGCGTAAGTTCTGAAGGTTAGACACAAGTGAGTTTAACTATATCCATTGTTTCATTATTGATCCTGGTGCTAGCGATGGCCTATCTCGGCACCTTGGTATTCGCTCAGGTAAATCAACATATACATTTCAAACAATTTCACGAACAACAGTTGGCGATATTGACTGGAAAACTTGAGAGATTGGCCGATCCTGTTAGTAATCTAAATATTAAATCAGACAACATAGCCTGGGATGGCTATAGAAAATTTGTATTGCAAGGTAAGGTGCTCGAGTCAGAGGGTATAGTCTCCTTCTATTTTTTCCCACATGATAAGAAACCACTCCCACCTTTTTTACCTGGGCAATACCTAACTTTCAAAATAAACGTGCCGGGGCAGGCAAAGCCTGTTATGCGTTGCTATTCGCTTTCTGATAGCCCAAATCATCCGGATTACTATAGAGTCACCGTTAAGAAAATCCCACCACCACGTGATAATCCTGAAATTCCTGGCGGACTGATTTCAAATTTTTTTCATCAACAATTACAGGCAGAAGATATAGTTGATGTAAAAGCACCATCAGGTCAATTTTTCCTTGATACTGACCATCTTAGCCCGATTGTGTTAATTGGAGGGGGAATAGGAATTACGCCTGTGCTAAGCATGCTAAATTATCTCGCCAGTTCAGGTCAGCAAAGAGAAGTATGGTTTTTCTATGGAGTTCGTAATAGTAGTGAACATATTATGCTGGATTACTTAAATAACATTACCAGCGAACACGACAATTTTCATTTGCAGGTTTGTTATTCTGAGCCATATACCTCAGATGCTTTATTTAAACACTATCATCATGCGGAAAGAGTAGGCGTTGAGTTATTCAAAAAAGTATTGCCTTCCTATAACTATGATTTTTACATCTGTGGGCCTCCACCTATGATGGACTCCATCGTAAATGACCTGAAAGAATGGGGCGTACCGAATAACAAAATTCATTTCGAGGCTTTCGGGCCTGCTACGGTGAAGAAGGTTGCTTCAGACGACGCTAGTAAGATAGCACGCTCGTCTTCAGGCATATCAATTAAGTTTTCCAAATCAGGCAAAGACCTGAACTGGGACGGCGCATCATCATCTTTATTGGAATTCGCGGAGTCGGCTGGGGTGGCTCTGGAATCCGGATGTCGTTCTGGAAATTGTGGGGCCTGTACACTCGCAATTAGAGAAGGGGAGGTTGAATACTTATCACCGCCTGGTGCTAGTATAAATGAAGGCAATTGTTTAACCTGTATTTCAATACCAAAAACCAACATTGTTTTGGATGCATGATAAGATTCGCCTTTTTTAGTTCGTAGATTGATAACAGAATAATAAGAGATAGAGAAATATTTTAGATGGCACTTTCAACCAACACATTGGGGATACTATTTGCGAGGGTAGATACAAGTTCTGATCTAAAGGCAACCATTGGCGAATGGCTTGTTTCTCAAAGAATTGCACAAATGACATCCATCATTTCAGAAATTGTGAATAAGCATGGTGGAATAGTCTCAAAGAATTTGACTGGTGCCCTTCTATGTACGTTTCCTGGTGCCGACGCTACGGCGAGTGCGGCCATTGAAATTCAGGAATCAAATGGTGATCTGGATAGCACACAAAATCAAGCTCCCCTGGGAATCAAGATTGCACTGAACTTTGGCCAAATGGCTGTTGCTGCGGGAAATATTGCTGGAGAGGAAATTAATGCCGTAGTTCAATTGATGAATAGTGTTGAAGACGGTCAAATTTTATCGACAAATAAGCTTACTAATGCATTATCTGATAATGCCAATGTGTCTCTCGTCGAAAAAGATATTCTAAAAGCGTCGGAGAACCCACAGGGGCTAAGATTTTACGAATTATCGAAAGCTAAAAGTAGGAGAAGCAATACGGCCCCTACAATTCCACCTCCAGTTCCAGAGCCCAAAAAGCGACCAGTAAAAACACCCGTTAAGGAAGTCGAAGTTCCTTCCCCGCCAACTGGAAGACTGGATAAATTGGTAATTATTCATGATGGTAAAAAACATGAAATCACAAGTTCGGCAGGACAGATTACTATTGGTCGTGCCAAGGAAAACGATATAGTTGTCAATAAGCCCTATGTTTCTAGAAAACATGTGCGAATAGAAAGTGTTGATGGCGAATTTGTGATTATCAATACAGGTACAAATGGTACCTATATAAGGTCGCAAAAGACCCAAAGCGAAGTGCATTGTGTAAAACAAACCATGATTCAAGGTGATAGTGAATTTAGTCCCGGCTGTCCACTTGATGATGCAAATGCTCTTATTATTTATTGTCAGGTTAGTTAAACCAATCTGCATTTAATTACAGTCCCGCTTAGTTCGCTCCCCCTGGTCATCTTCCTGCTTAATTCATTACCTCCTTCATTCCCTGGTCTTGCTATCAGCAAGTAACAGTGAGTGCTAACTTCCCTTTTGTTACTATCATCTGCTACTTTGTAAAGTAACTAGGTTAACAGGTCGATAAGTCGTATTAACGACCGATGTTTTTTCTCCAAACTTAATGATGGAGCTTGAAAATATGTTGACGGATGGTGCTGAACAATTAATTTCCGGCGTAGATCCAAGAGAGTTTTTTCAAAACGCTTTGGAAGAAGCAATTACTAAATATCCTGGGGCAATTTGCCACGAAACTACGCTGTACATAAGTAACTTGCTCACTTTGTTTATTCAATCCGAACATCTATTTGAACAAACTGCAGAAGGTGTAATATTGAAGCCACTGGCAATGATATACGCTGATGCGGTTGATGCTCGTTCTATAAGTGAAAGAGATATTGCCTTAAGACATCTCGGTGATGTTGCTCTGTTTATTTCAGGTCTTTTTCCTCAAAGTCTTAGTCGTAGTTTGGTCGATGTAGATTACTACATCAGTATGGGGGGTGGCGCATATGGCTTTCTTGCAGGTTCCGGCAGGATCTCCAAGCGAAATGAAGTGTTCAGGCTGGTTTTTCATGAGCTATCTGAACATTTTCATGAATGTGTAGATATTCTCGCAGAAGTAGTCGATAAAACCTGTTTGCGAAATGATAGCGATGTGCTCAGGCTCTACGAAATCTGGCTTGGCAGCGGCAGTAAAAATGCTGCTGATAAATTGAAGAGGCAGGGTATACAGCCAGTAAATATTGGCAGGCTGGCACACTAGGAGTACAGGGCAATCTCTATTGCACACTTACAGCTTCAGTTACAGGACATTTATGAGTTAAGTGTTGTGCATAATGTAAACGACTTTCTAATCACAAACTCCGATCAGGCAGATAAGCTCAGTGGTAAAAGACCAAACCCAAACCTGAAAGAGAAATTACTGTATAAAGAAGACAATGATGGACTAAGCCTCTCTTTGTATCTTCACAGAGATGTGGTTGAAAAAATGCAACAGGATAATCCGGTGAAAAATTTGCATGAAGGAAACCTTGAAGATTTCTGTTTAGCTCTTGAAGGGGTCAGTCACTTCCTGTATTTGAGCTGGAATGCTTCTTTCGATCGTTGTGTAACTATACTGGAAATGGAGCTGCAGGCCGAAATAGATAAGTTTGTAATGCTTGCTTTATGTCTGGAAAGACAAAACAGACAGGTGGCTCCGGGTAAACTCAGGCGGATTTTGTTTGAAACTACCAGTTTTCATAGAGAACTGGATGACCAAGAGTTACGTCGTTATCGTGATGCCAGTTATTTTGCAGAAAAATATTGTTGGAGACTGGAATCGGACTATTTACTAAAACAAGAAAGAACTCGATTCCTAAAAGAATTGAGACAGTTTTACAGGTTGACACAGATGGACAAGTTAAATCGAATTAACCGCTCTCACTAAATCAATCGAGAACTGGTTTTTATCGTTTCATTGCATCAAAAAAATCAGCATTATTCTTTGTCGCTTTCAGTCGTTCCATTAAAAATTCCATTGCAGCAAGTGGTTCCATAGGATGCAGAAGCTTTCTCAAAATCCAGATCTTTTGTAATTCATCTTTGGCAGTGAGTAACTCTTCACGTCGAGTGCCTGAACGGTTGATGTTGATAGCTGGGTAAATACGTTTTTCAGAGATTTCCCTGTCAAGATGTAACTCCATATTGCCAGTACCTTTGAATTCTTCGTAAATGACATCATCCATGCGGGATCCGGTTTCAACTAAGGCCGTCGCTAGAATAGTTAAACTGCCGCCTTCTTCAATATTACGAGCTGCACCAAAGAATCGTTTCGGTCTTTGTAAGGCATTAGCGTCGACACCACCCGTGAGAACTTTACCAGAGGCAGGTACAACGGTGTTGTAGGCGCGTGCGAGGCGGGTAATAGAATCAAGCAAGATAACCACATCTTTCTTATGCTCAGTCAATCGCTTTGCGCGGGCAATAACCATTTCGGCAACTTGTACATGGCGACTTGCTGGCTCATCAAATGTGCTTGAGATTACTTCGCCCCGTACAGACCTGGCCATCTCTGTCACTTCCTCAGGACGTTCATCGATTAACAGCACTATCAAATGACATTCAGGCTGGTTGTGTACAATCGATTGTGCGATAGATTGCA
>WLWI01003302.1_pt1 | contig 13835 bp, 7 predicted proteins | sample 6701501 | NCBI WGS metagenome assembly WLWI01 (sample SAMN12718690, study PRJNA515312) | sponge metagenome | isolation source: marine sponge | host: Mycale hentscheli | place: New Zealand: South Island, Marlborough, Capsize Point | collected 2014-11-01
TTTTACTCGCTACGCGCGCGCTACAAGGAGCGTACAATATAAACCGTACAATATGGGAGAATACAGAACGCTCGCGTGATGCGGAAATATTCAAGTAAAAATATCAAAGCTGCAATAAATATATATAATTTAGCCCTTGACTTTTAATTTGCTAAAAGCCTCCTTAGGGGTCAATGAGGGTCAAGCTCTCCTTAGTCAATTTATAAACATAAATCACAAGATAACTGGTGAACATGCTGCTTAATGAAGGAATAAGTTGAAACACCATGTCAAGTTTTTAGTATTATACATATACAAATAGTGACTGTTAAAGTAGAGAAAAACTGCTTTTTACAATTATTTCAGCTGAGAATGACTGAATCACACACACACACACACACACACACACACACACACACACACACACACACGATTCAGTCATTCTCAGCTGAAATAATTAATAATAATAGTATATTACACAAATATTTTGATTTTACACATATTTTTCTCTCATGGTTATGGTTATAGCCGTGAGTGATGTGCAGTTGATGTATTGTATTGCATCAACTGTGGGTTGTTTTGTACTTCTTAGTTTCATATAGCAGCAGCAACCACAACAACAACATCAACATAATAATCATAATAATAATAATAATAATAATAATAATTAATAATAATAATAATAACAACAACAACAACAATAATAATAATAGCTACAATCAAACAGCTTTTGCTTACCACAATGTTAATGGCTCTGTATGAAGTTAAACAAAAATACCAGTATGGATTTGAAGGATGTTGCTGAATGGTGCATGAAGATATTTCATTGTAGCATCCACTGTAAAGGTTCACTCTAGTATTAACTCTTGTTGTCAAGCTATTGACTGAAGATGTAGTTGAAGACAATTGTGAGTTTACCGCAGTGAGGTTGGATTGAACATTGGCGAGTGTATTGCTCAGAGAGAGAATGTTTGCATTAAACGAAGTGAAGTTATTTCTCTGTAACATGCTCACAGTGTTTAAGTTGGTCTCAGCAACAGATATTCTATCAGTGAGTGACATTTGGAAAGAGCTTAAGATGGACACATTTCCTTCCAGATTACTTGCTCTCGTGGATAGAGATGATTGTGTAGTTAGCAATGAAGTAATGTTCCCAGCAAGAAAGGTCGACAGTGATGCAACATTCCTCTCAGTAACAGATGCTCTTGAACTTAAAGAAGTTTGTGCCATTTGAAGAATACTCACGTGTCCCTCAAGATTGTCTGTTTGTGTTGTCAAGGTGGAGTTTAAAGAACTAATGCTACCTTGCAAGGAAGTACGTAGGGAATTAATATCTAGCTCAATGTTAGTGGTTCTTGTTAGCAAGGAAATCTGTGTTCGGTTCATTGCTGCTACACTTTCTTCCAGGCTCGTTGCTCGGGCTATTATAGAGAGTTGAACTGTGACCAAGTTGCTGATATTTAGAATTAGTGTAGATTGTGTCGATGTTAAAGATGTAATTTTTTCTTCTGCAGCTACTATTCTGGATGTCAAATAAGTTTGATTCCAACTTAGCATACTAATCTCTATAGAATGAGAAGAAATGACAGCATCCGCTGCACTTGTATTTATTTCAAGTCTTGATATTCGGAATCCTAGAGCAGTAAGCGAGGAAGTCAATGAACTTATATTCCCAGAGAGGAAAGTAAACAGAGACGTAATGCTGGCTCCTAGATTAGATGTCATTGACTGTAATATCATTTGCTGAGTTTCTAGGATATTCACATTTGCTTCATTTCTTTCTAATCTTGCTGACAGAGTAGCGTTTAGTGCTTCAATATTTTCTCCATGCGAAGATCTCAACAGATTGACACGATTGTTAAGATTAGTATATTGTGCATCAATGTTGGTTAGCTCTGTATTCAAATAAGTTACATTCTCTTCAAGATTTCCTGTCTTGGTAAAAAGGGATAGATGCTCAAAATTTAACAAGCTGACATTATTTTTCAAATCACGCTGTGTAAAATTTAAAGCCTCAAGTCTTCCTTCAGCACTGGAAGTTTTCTGAGTGAGAAATGATTGTGACTGGTTAATTGTCTGTATGTCTTGCATCTGTGCAGATTGAATTTCTCTCAATGAGCTGATGTTTCCTTCTGTCACAGCTATTCTTGATTCCAGCATTGACTGTGTTGATGTGAGGTTAGTGCCATTATCAACCAGAGAAGACTGCACTAACCTAATGGAGGTGATCATACTTTCAACGATGCTCGTTCTTGAGGTCAGGTGACTTTGCATAAAGGCCAGAGAAGTGATATTAGTCATTAACACTGACTGCATGGATATGAATGTACTTACTGAAGTTTCTACACTAGTTGTCCTTGTAGATATTAGCATTAGTGTATTGTGGATATCACTAACATTGTGAACAATAATACTTTGCATGGAGTCAAGTAGCCAAATGTGGTCTTCTGTGATGGTTATTCTTGCAATTAGTGATGATTGCGTTTTGTTAATGTTGATGGCATTTGATTCCAATATTTTTATCTTTGCTCTGAGGGCGGATTGAGCTAAATTCAAACTAGTAATATTGTTTTCAAAAGTCTCTGCTTGAAATAAAAGAGTAGTCTGAGTCTGATTGAAAATATCCAGACTATTTTCAGTAGCAGCAGTTCTCAGTGTCAGTAGTGATTGCAGAGATTTCATTGTGCTTGTGTTTGTCTCAAGGTTCATTACTCTGGTGATCAAAGATGACTGAGTAGAAATCAATTCACTGTAATTGCTAAAGGAAGCTTGATGTGTGTCGCTTAAAGAACTTTCAAGAGAATTAGTTTTAGATTCCAGGTTCTGTATTCTTGTACCAACTACATTCAAACTCTCAGTGAATGCAGACTGAGCCAAGTTTAGTGATACTGTATTGTTCTCTATGGCATTTATTTGTCTGTTTAATAATGCTTGGGAAGTAGTTATGATTGTGACATTACTCTCAAGAGTCTGTGTCATGAAATTTAAAGATATTGCCATTGCATTCAAATAGCTGACATTCCCTAGCAGATGAACTTGTGTTGCACTTAGTCTGCTTACGTCGAGTTCAAGGTCTTCTGCTTTTGAAGAAACAGAGGCATATGCCAAAGAAAGTGATGAATTCAAAATATCAACTTTTCCTTCAATTCCTAATAGTTGCATCATCATAGAAATCTGTGTCTGGTTTAAATTTCTGGTAGATTCTTCCAGGTGGTTATTTTTATTAATCAGTGTGAGTTGTTTTCGTGTGATGTTGTTGGCAATGTCTTTCAGGCTTTCTGCCTGAGTTACCAACATAAACACTGTCAGCTGAAGTTCACTAATATTTGCAGAATTCAAGAACAGTGTGGCATTTAAGTTACCAATATTTTTATCGAGATAAAGAATCTTGGAAGATAGAAAAGACTGCCCTTGATTTAGAGTGCTTATATTCTCACTCATTGTGGACTGCTTTACCGTCAGACTGCTGACAGTGCTGTTAATATTTTCTATTTCCAAGGAGATCAACCTCTGAGTGGAAGTCAATTGTATAATATCATTGGTTAAAATAGCTCGACTGGAATTAAGATTTTGTTCGAGGCTGACTATTTTAGATGCAAAGGAAACATCAATTTGGACTAAATCACTAAAATTGCCTGCTAATGAGGACTGAGCCTGGCTCAATGAAGTTATGTTTCCTTCCAAAGCAGCGATTCTTGTAGTTTGAGTCATATTTAATGTTTCAATGGTGTTGTTTAAGCGAGATTTGGCAAGGCTCAACGCACTGATGTTTGTTTCTAAAACTTCCAACTGGTAAGAATGCAAGTTGAATGTAACATTTAATGTATCAACATGGTTAGTAAGTAAGTAGTGCATAGAATTAAGGGAACTGAAGTGCTCTTCAAGAGCAGTAGCGCGTGCCATTAACGAAGACTGAGATAGTGTTAGAGCATTTAGATTCTCTCCTAGTATTGAATGACTGGTGTTTAACAAAAGGATGTTGCTTATTGCAGAGGTTTGAGTTGATGCCAAGGCTTGGATGCTCTCATTAAGGACAAGGACTTCAGAGTGCATCATGCTATCAACTTCCACTAAGGCACTCACATTACCAGAGAGACTTCTGTTAATGCTGTCAACATAATCCTCAAGACTACCCACTCTTGATACTAAAATAGAATGAACTCCATAAAACTCAGTTATGTTACTGACCAGAGTGATACTTAAAGTATTAATATTATACTCATTATTGCTTGCTTTCATCTTTATAATCTGCTGTGATGTATTTAATTGGCTTATATTCGACTCGAGGTCCATTATTCTACGAGTGCTGAGGTCAATGTTATTCTCAATCACAGCAGTTTGACCTTTTAGCAGAACTAGGCTATTGTTCAGGGATGATACATCTCTTTCTACTACAGCCATTCTAGAAGTAAGGTTGTGCACAGTAATGGCAATATCACCTGTACTGGACCCCAACAGAGACTGTAAGGACAAAATTTGCTTGGTCAGCAAGCTTACGGTGTAATTTGTATCATAGAGCTGTGCAGCAAGTTCGTTATTTTTGCGAGTCAAATTAGCCTGCATTTCCAACAAAAGGGCCTCCATTTTATTATATTTAGTTAGCAGGTCAATGTCTCCTTGGTTACTTAGTTGAGATTGTTGAATATTCTGCTCCATAATGTTCCCTTGTCGCATCCAGTTTATAACCCCCAAAACTAGACCAGCCACAATAGCTGACACAACCAAAAATATGCATATTCCAAGGAAAGCAGTAAATAACTGCTCTTTACTTAGGGTTAGCTGCTTTTTAGAAACTTTGGTATTACTACTAACAAAGGTATAATCAGCTTGCCTGACTGGTAAAGCAGGTAAAGGCATATCTTGATAGAGAGACTTAGCTTTTGTGCTGTTATCTTTATCACCATCCATGGACTCGTACATTTCATCTGAAGTGTTATCTTGAGAATTCATTGAAGTGGTCTTCACTTGGCTTGTCTCGATTAGGTTTTGGTAGCGGCGTTCTTGAGATTCACTATGAAATTCACTGTCAGTAGCCCTGATGTTCTGCAACACCACGTTTTCAAATTTTTCTGACATTTCAATCGTTCTGTAAGTAAAAAAATTACAAAGAATTTGCCTGATACATGCATATTTGCACACATTTAATCTCTGTTTGCTTACCTTTTTGCTCAGATAACTAGCTACTTAAAATCTATTTGTGCACATGATTTTATACCACTGAGATGAGGAAGTTGTGAATATAGTAGCAGCATTGCAACTCTATCTTAGGACTCTGCAGGTTTTTTTGTTTTTTTGTTTTTTTGTTTTTTTAATATTCACAAGCATTCAATATGTGTACATACAGTTGCTTTTTCAGGTATAGTTGACTAAAAGTTACCAATTAGAACATATACTGTATACAGTTTCCTGTTAAATGTATAAACTTAGCTACAATATTTAATATTTGTTTTTAAGGCTATATATATTCATTATAAAGTGGGTACCCCCCAGAATACTATCTGCGTTAGACTTTGTCCTTCCTGGTTCCTCTCATCTCCATGAATTGATTAATGTACAAACATGAATACTATTAATACTGTACTATGACCCCAGTAAACTTTGATTCTGGAATTTGTATGTATCAGGGATAAACTAAATTTCATCATGTAATTAGATTTATTTACTCCTTTTATAAAGTGGCTAAGTCAGCTCATTAGGTTCACAACTAATATAAAATTTGAATTGGTTTTCTACCACTACATTAGCTAGCTATATAAACCTTTTATAAGTCAAATTTAATAAAGAATCATCTGTCTGACTTTGAATCATTGATCAAATCTGTAAGACCATATCATCCTATTCAACCAACAGGGGTAGTATATACCTAGCTCACAAAGTGTGACAAAGGAATAGTGTGAATGCATGTAACTAGAACTGTTACAGAAGTATTCCACTCATGTTATTTATTTTGTCGCGATTTTAACCGACATTGAGCTATCTATGGTGCTAGTTACGCCAATGGGTCGGTAAGCCGGGGTGGGAGGGGGGGGGGAGATGTTTAAAAAACAAACTTTCAGTCCGGTAGGATTTTGGTGACGAGTTTCTCACGTCGTTTGCCCGTCTCGGGTAGCAGACCCTTTACCGCCCCGAAGGAATGCATTTTGCAAGATTAGCTAAAGTCGAGCCTGCGCATTACGCCAGCAGACTGGCGATAAAATAGATACTCTTCTGGGATACTTCAAGGAAAATCCCACGTTTAAGAGAAGGATGCTTGCGGTTCGCAGTCAGTGGAAAAGTCTCAGTAGCAAAAAGAAGAATGCAGTGGAAATGCTGATATTGTTTACCATTGTCGTTACTGTAACAGGGTCGCTAATAGTGGGGACTGTTTATGCAAGTAAACCTCCAAAACAACTTCTAAAGGTATGACTAAAATGAACTGCTATGTATTAAAATTGTAATGCTTGGATCATTTTGAGTGTGTATTGTCAGCACTCATTTCACTTAACTGAAAGTCATCTTGAACAGTTCTTCCATAGCATTCCATTTTAGCGCGTGGTAAATTTTAGGCTACAATATTCATATTCATCATCATGTCTTAAAGCTGATCAAATGTATTGTATGGTTCAAATAATTATAGCTTCTCTGTCAGAAGTCAATTTACTGGTGTCAAGTAAGCTTTCTCTATAATGATAGAGAAAGTGTCAGTTGTAATCTAGGTACATTTTATGGAATCAAAATAGTACATGACCAACATGCTTCATAATTTGTATTCTTTTAGCTACTATGTTCACTTTGTTGGCAAAGCATACAGATGTTGCATTCCTATTTAGGTCGTATGATTCACCTCTTTAAAATATATTTCCGCAAGGGAAATGAATGAAGCAAACTACTACGTGAAATATTATAACATGGTGTTGAGACTGCAATATTATAACATGGTGTTGGGGCTGCAATATTATAACATGGTGTTGGGACTGCAATATTATAACATGGTGTTGGGACTGCAATATTATAACATGGTGTTGGGACTGCAATATTATAACATGGTATTGGGACTGCAATATTATAACATGGTGTTGGGACTGCAATATTATAACATGGTGTTGGGACTGCAATATTATAACATGGTGTTGGGACTGCAATATTATAACATGGTGTTGGGACTGCAATATTTTATAACATGGTATTGGGACTGCAATATTATAACATGGTGTTGGGACTGCAATATTATAACATGGTGTTGGGACTGCAATATTTTATAACATGGTATTGGGACTGCAATATTATAACATGGTATTGGGACTGCAATATTATAACATGTCATTGGGACTGCAATATTATAACATGGTGTTGGGACTGCAATTGATTGAACAATGTGCAATGACACTGACTCAGGATATTGCATTGTTTTTCCTGTAGTATAGCCATTGTTTTCCCTTTTGTTTTGTATGGAGGTCCTGCGCACTGACTTCCTTTCTTTCTTTTTTTTTTTTTTAATGACCCTGTGCTGCTTTTCCTCACATCAAATATTGATTCCTGTCAGATTGCGACTTCATCTTTTTATTTTTATATTTTTATTGATTACTCCATTTGCTATATCAATATCAATAGCTTGACTGCTTGCTGCATTCCATATCTGCTAGCTAGTTATACTTAACCGTGTGTATACTCATGGCGGCAGTACATGGACACTTTACCACATAAGAAAATAATATGAGGCAGACTATTAGATCCAATATTTGTTGCTATTATAATTGAACAAAATTATGTAAGATGTTTTTTTTTGTTATTCAAGCTTGCTCAGATTAAGCACACTATCAATGTATCTACTGAAGATTGCAGCATAGGAATTGCATACAAAGGGAATGTATGTTTCAACAATTTTCAACTTTATTACAAACCTTCAAACTGTTCAGAGAACAGTGTCTCTAACGTATCAGTGACAGACCAAGAATCTGTAGAGGAATATTTAGTGGGACTGCTGCATTATGGACTTCCCGCTTTCTATCCATCTCCTGAATGCAGTGCTAGTGCTACAGAGTTTTTCTGTAACTTCTTTTTCAGAAAGTGCACAGAAAATGGCACAGTAGAGGTAACCAGGGAAGACTGTGAGGTCATCAGAGACGACAAATGTAGTAGTGAATGGAAGGAATTAGAGCAATACTTCTACCTACCCCAGTGTGAGGATTTGCCTCGTAATGTATATCAAGGTAACGGGATGTAAATTTGCAATCAGCACACTTAAAACCATTTATTAATATTTTCTCTATGCAGATACCGAGTACATAGTGAATTTCATGAATAGTAGTGACTTTGATTGCAAGCAGGAATTCTTGGAGTTAAACTGTACAGACGGATTCTATTATAATTCTACTACTAGAACCTGTAGGCCACTATGTAATTGGAATCCATATTTAACTTCCCCAATTGACTACAATAAAATTCAGCTTGTTATTGGACTGTTTGCTTTTATATCAATGATGTCCATATCTCTGGTCTATATTTTGTGTGCCTTCTCCATTCAAAGACATCTGTAAGTTCTCATTTCAACATGATGTTTTTCTTCCATTAACTATGCAGTGAGAAGACCATAGTACCTGTACCCTGACTACAAGTTAATTTAGGACTTCGAATGGTTTCTCAATAATAGATTAAGAGTTGTGTGATGAATTTTAGGCTTTACTTTTAAACTGTGATTATTATTACTATTATTATTATTATTATTATTGTTAACCCTCAGAGCTCTGCACGAGATGGTTGTAGTAGTTGTCCTGTCTGTTTGTCTGTCAGTCATGCTGTTGGTAATAGGGTTTTAATTGCTAAACACATCTTGTTTATTATTATTATAGCTTGAAGTTTCCCTTAATCTACTTTGTGTTGTTCACATTCTCATTTTTGATGCTCAGTAAGTTTTTATGTAATTGAAATATGAATGCTATGCTTACAGTTCAATTTTTCTATTTAGCAATTTCATTTGCCGCCTTGTTTGTGGAATCCGAAGATTGTAAATATAGAGATTTTCAAGAAAGCTTACTGACAAATGATTTTTCCATATGCTATATTTCAGGTTTGTTTAAAAAAAGTATTTAATGTGAACTAAGAGCTTCTTAATTAACACAAGTATAAAATGAACTATAAAATAGTTTCTGAGATTCAACTTTACAAAAGCTAAAGTAAATCTTATAGTACATCCCAGCTGTGATAATAATTTCCCTCCTATGTTCGGTCAGTAAGAGATTTATACTATCCTCGAGCCTTCGACCTTCAGTTGTGTAAATCCTGTACCAACCTCCACATCGTGGTGTAACCTATAATACATATATCCTAAATAAAATGCTTATTCTAGCTAGATAGCTAGGATAATACAAATCTGTCCTAGCTAGGATAATAGAATACCTGTCCTAGCTAGGATAATAGAATAGGATAATAAAATATATATCCTAGCTAGAATAATACAATACTTGTCCTAGCTAGGATAATAAATAAATATCTATCTTAGCTAGAATCTAGGATAATAAATAAGTATCTATCTTAGCTAGAATAATACAATACCTGTCCTAGCTAGGATAATAAATAAATATCTATCATAGCTAGGATAATACAATACCTCTCCTAGCTAGGATAATAAATAAATATCTATCATAGCTTGTGGGGGCGCCTGGCTCTCACTCTCGCAAGGGATAGGCTTAGCTCAAGTCAGGCACACACCCACAGAGACGGCGGTGATCACTTACTGAGGCGCAGCTTAGTAACGCGAGTGTCTGAGTCCGATGGCGGAAGCTTTCAGACTCAGATTCACGTAGCCACAAAAGAGCGCACGAGACCCGAAGGGTAACTCAGGTTTCAGCAGAGATGAACAACAATAATTATAAAGTTAAGAGTACAAGAAATAGGACACAGCACAGTGCGGGGTGGTATGGTTATAGGAAATACATGAATATGATTAAATGAACTAAGTTCGTAGGATGGAAAAGGGATGTCATAGGGGAAATGGATAGGCATGGAAATGTACAAGTCCGTATGCACAAAATAATCTCGATATGTTATGAAACTTGTCTGGGGATCTTTGGAAATCCCAGACATAGCTAGTATAATACAATACCTGTCCTAGCTAGGATAATAAAATATCCGTCCTAGTTAATAAAATACCTAACTGGATTATAACTTACTTGAACGGTGACGGCACAAAATATTTAGTTAGGATTTAGAATTAGCGGTTTAAGCTTTATAGTTAGCACAGTGAAAACAAGTGGAACTGTAGCCAACAGTTAGTGATCTTGATGACATTCTTGTTTTTCCTTTCCTGAATTCTCACATTATTAACCAATTGTAATTTGAACTACTGAAGTATTATACTACAGCTGCAAGATATTTCTTCCACTCAGGATCAGTTGTGTGGTGGAAAAGGCATGTAAATGACCTCTGACATTGGTCAATAAATGTGCAAAATGTTTCAGTTAATTTTGCCATCCTCAGCTGCAATGAAGCATGTTTTTTTGTCATTCCATTTTAAAATAGTTTTATTGAGACACAAAGGTCTTTGCTGGAAGATTACAATAAATCTTCCATAATGATTTAATAGGTGAGTGAGAACTTACTCAATCACTCAATCACGAAAACTCAAACTTTTTTATTGCAATCATGCACCAAATTCTACTAATTAAATTAGAATAATTTGAGGATTATGTAATTCTTTCATAATAATAACAGAAATTCTTTGAATAAAAAATAATAATTCTAAAATTTTGAGCATAATTTGGCAGGTCCTAAGAGTGACAATTCCGATATTGGTACACAAATATTGCCAGACAAATTCTACTACTTGGTCAACGTGAGTTCTTTGAAAATGTATGACAACACTCATTGATTATTATTGCAGGAATTATTTGAATCTTTATTATGGCCCTTTTAAAGCAATTCACATTTTTTTTAATTGTTTTGCCTTGCTATCCAGTTGAAGTTGAACTAATTACATTAATGTTTAGCTTGTTTATATGTACTTTCAAATGCAGGTGTAATATACTATTACTTCACCATGCAAAGTGTATGCTGGGTACTCATGTACTGTATTGATGTCGTTTGGAGTACTTCATTCCCCATCCACTACAGAAACTACAAAGCATCAGGAAAGATGAAATACTTCCGCATCACCTGTATTTCAATTGGTATAGTGTTCCCACTCATAACACTTTTGCTCCTTATCTATCGCTACACTACCTTCAATATATTGTTTGGATTCTGCATTGGCCAAGTGCCAGAGAAATTTCTCTGGATTTACATGTATCCATTTATGTTCATCACTTTACTCATAACAGCCATGTTTATCGTCATAGTCTGGAACGTAATGAAGGTAAGCAAGTCCAAGATGGGTAATCAGTGAATGAAACAGCTATTTAAGTGCACTAAGTGGAATTGTATTTTTAAAAAAAGAGTTTTTTAAAACTACCTAAAGTGTACAAAATGCGCACTCACCAGTGATCTGTAGTTTGGCAGTGAGTGTTTACAGACGCAAAAAAAGAGAAAGAATGCAATGGCTGTCCAACAGCATGAACAAGAGCAAAATATTTTTCTTGCTTTTTAATACAATGATTACTTTTTTCCCAATCATTGTTTCTGCATGTATTACCTTATAAACTAAGAAGTGAAATATAATTGCTTAACATAGCTCACAAAATCGACATACTTCTTTAGCTTCTTTTTTTTTTTTTAACAATAAGGGCAGAAGAGAGTTAAAATGATTCAGTATAAACACAAGGTACGCAATTTTATGAAGAAACATTTTTGCAAGTATATTAGACATTTTATTATTTCTTATCTCTAAAAAAAACTGCTCATGGTAGCTAATTAGTCTTCAAAACTTTGTGATCATTTTTTTTCCTTATACTTATATTTGTATTGCTCCAATCTTTCTTTAAAATTTGAAAACAGAGTGGCATACAGAAGGCCAAGCGACAGAGGAGACTAAAGGACTGTAAAGATAGTAAAAATAAAACAGCAAATAATAATAATAGTTACTAGCAGGTACCCCGCCACACAGTGGCGGTTGACTTATTGCACAGAAAGAATGCTGTAGCATAAGTTATTTTTATTCATGGATATCATTCTCTACAGTTGGTTAAGGTTACATCAGTTTCACTCTCCTGCTCTATTTATTCCTAAACTATCTCATTTTTGTATCCCCCACTTTTCTTTTTTTTCCTTCAGCTCTTCCTTCTTGAGTCAAGGAGTACTTTCTCCTCCTATATCTACCTCTCATGCTTGTGAATCTTTCTGTCCTTCTATCATGATTGTGGACTTAGGCTAAGTGAAACTTTTAACTTCTGCTTTTCTACTTTCACCTTTCTTTTTGAAACTTATGCTGCCATTATACTCAACAATTTGATTCCCACCCGCTTTTTAGTACAATATTAACCGTTCCCTTTTTGCCTTCTCTTTCTAGTTTTTCCTTTTTACCACTCACCGCCTTTACTCTTTTGCATTTTAACCTTACTTTTTGAAGCTTATGCCGTAATTATGTATTATGTAATCACTTTCTACTGATCACGACGACACTTTACGCACTCTCTTGTTTGTCTGCCACTTTCGTCTTCTTCCATTTATCGTTGTACCCGGTTAGGTAGCGAACGAATTCGCCTACCGGTAGTCTAGCGTAGCCAACCCCTTCACTTCTTTAAAACTGTTCTTAGTTTACTCGGTAATTCAGCGCTAGTTCACGAAAACTGCGCTCATGTTTTTCTGCCACTCCCGCCTACTGTCCATTTTTTTGGTGCTGGGTCTGGTTGCTAGCCAGTTCTGCGTTGCGCTCTAGGTTTACCCGGCAATTCAGCACAAGTTCATGAGTATTGTGTGTCTGCGCATTCTACTAGCTCATTAGCTCATGAATTATTCATGAACACGTACGTCGGTCACGGGTATTACTAGTGATGTGCTTGAGCACAAATGGCGAGGGAGCCTGCCTAGTTAGGTTACATAAAACTATCTACCACTGGTGTCACCTGGTTCTGACATTTGGAGCCCAAAAAGACTTGCTTAAAGCTGTAGTATCAGAAGAAAGTGGGGTCAAACCTAAAAAGCTGAGTTTTTAGGGGAAAAATGGCATCTGCATGCGTTTAAAGGGCACACGTACCATCCATACATATACTAGTGAACTACACTATTGTTATATGATTGATTTTAACTTCCAACACTCAAAGCTACTAAAAATAATGTCGAGTTTTTAAATTACGTTTATATGGTAAAGGGATTTCAATGCCATAGTAACCACTCGCCGCAACTGTTTGAATTGAAAAAAAAACAACAAAAAAAAACAGCAACAAAACAATACAATTGATTTAAACGTTTTCTTCGTGATATTCTTTAGCTAAGTAGTGGCTGTAACGCACAATGCTTTGACACAACTGGACATACCTACACAAGATTTACCTACGTGGTTAGTCTAGTGGACAATACATTTTCAAATATAATACTGTTGCATACGGCTTATAACCATGACAAAGAGCGCATAAAATTACCACCGCCACAAACTTGAAAAGAAATGGAACTCCAGTAGGTTTTCAAGTTTTCCCGCAAAAGAATTCAAAACGATACAACTCAATTTCTAGGGTGATACGGGTAATGATCGATAAACCTGAGGATTCTGTTCAGTGAACTAACACGCCATGGTCAAAGTACAAAAATGACATACGTATGTCCAAACACAAATATCCCCGATTTTCGATCCCCTGATAGTGTCTCGCTCGCTCGCCAATTATACTAGTGATGTGCTTGAGCACAAATGGCGAGCGAGCCTAAAGACTATACTATTTTTATATGAATGATTTTGACTACTAACACTGAAGCTACTGAAAATAAGGTCCAGTTTTTAAATTTAGCATACA
>WLWI01003303.1_pt1 | contig 13835 bp, 9 predicted proteins | sample 6701501 | NCBI WGS metagenome assembly WLWI01 (sample SAMN12718690, study PRJNA515312) | sponge metagenome | isolation source: marine sponge | host: Mycale hentscheli | place: New Zealand: South Island, Marlborough, Capsize Point | collected 2014-11-01
TTCGGTGCACTTTTTGAGCTATAATCCACACTATTGGTTCTCTAATTACTTGGATTAAAATGACATTGTGTGTGACCTCTATTTTAGGTTATCAGCATCTGAGCTTTTAAAGTTGCCCTTCTTTAAGAAAGCCAAGAATAATGAATTCATCAAGGAAGTGGTTATAGGTGGAGCACCTAGTCTGCAGTCTAGAGCAAGAAAGGTGATTTTGGAGTAGTGCACAGGGCAGTTATTATTTGGGGGCGGGGGTGAACTTAGAATTGAAAGGTTATCTTCATGTTTCATAGTGTGCACTGTAGTTTTGGAAAGATATTCTCTAAGTTGGTAGCAATATAATTGTCAAACATTTCCACTCTGTCTAGTTTTACTCTGGGACTGGTTGACAGTATTACTACTCGTATACATATAAATTTGTTAAAGGATAAGTTTTATAGTCTTAAAATGCAAAGAATGTATAGTTTTTGGAATGCTAAAATGGAATTATAGTTTAGGATGGACTGAATTTCAGTCAATACTTCTTTGTTTTTTACATATCGTATCTTGGCAGGTTAAACGTGTCCCAGGTTCCAGTGGCCGCCTCCATAAGACTGAGGAGGGAGAGTGGGAGTGGTCGGATGATGAATGTGCAGAAGAAGGACCTCAGATGCAATCGCAAAGCTCTGAAACTTCCAGTAAAGCAGCATCTAATCAAACAGCCGGAACGTCCAGCGAGGCCAGTCTGGTAAGACCAGGACTTGCATACAGCAATACTGCATATACACACAGTGTGATCATAAGGGAATGCCTAAGAATCATGGGGGTAAAATGGGATCTTATACTGTGTATGTAGAGGGGTGTTACAGTGCTAGGTCTCATGTTATCATGTGACTCCTGAACTAAAACTGTACAGTACTGTAGGTCTCATGCTATCATGTGACTACTGAACTAAAACAGTACAGTGCTACATGTAGGTCTCATGTTGCCATGTGACTCTACTGGACTGTGTATGCAGTGTTGCTACCTCATGTTATCTCCTCATAGTAATCAGTCATAAATATGTACATGCTCTGAGGCATTATCAGCTGGTGTCGATGCATGTGTTATATTGACGCTTCTTTTCTTTTTCTTTTTATTTAGCCATCTGAAAAAGACTCTAGCTTGGATGCATTGGAGTCCCAACATAAAGATCTGCTACAAAAAATCAAGAAAATTGAACAACAATTGGAGTCTGCGAAGGAGCAACATGAGAAATCGCTGAAGAATCATCAGACTGGTACGGGGTGGTACCTATGTATGTTGTGCAAGTAAAGGGATGTGTGGTTTTGCATCTCAAAGGGGTTGGAATTTCTTCAATAATGTATATATATATATACATATGCTAAAGTAGTTTAATGGGCACTGCAACATTCTTATTGTGGTATAAAATTAACCATGGGCATGTGCATGCTATCCTCGAAGGGGTGGGGGTGGGGGGAGAAGAGGTGCCGTCCACCAATACTACTGGATAGGTAATTAGTAGCAATATATTCTCCAAGAGAAGCCGTAGTATCTCTCACATTTCTGAGGGAAGTCCACATATCATTTGACTGCAAATGGCCGCAAGCTGCCTATGTACAGTACATGTTGTACAAGCTACAAAAATGAAATAATGAAAGTGAGCCACGTGTGCATTTCAGAGATAAATTTAGTTCTCATAAATTAAGGTACTACTACGTGTTAAGTATACTGTAGATTCATAGTTTATTTGGAATTATGGATTTTTTTGTGGGTTATTATTTCGTTGTTGTTGTTAATACAGGTCAGCAAACAGCAGAGCAACTTGCTGAACTAAAGAAAGCTTTGGAATCAGTGCAATCTCTCGAGAGAGAAAAGCAACTATTGGAATTTCAGGCGGAGCAGTTCAAGCTTAACACTAAGCAAGCAAAGGCTGCAAAGGATATGGAAAAAGAAATTCAAAAAGCCATGCAGAAACATAATCTTGAACCATCTCCCAGTGAGGCCATTAGCAGGAGCTCTAAACCTATCAAACTTGCTCTCAGAAAAAGGTTTGAGTTATATTATATGTACCCTAGATGCTTTCCTAATCTTGTATATTTAACATTATATGAATAGTGCTGGCACATATTGTCTTTCCTCAATTACTTTGTACCCTCGCTGTAGATAGTGCACAAATAGTCTGTCATAGAGAATTATTGCTTGCCCTCTAATACAACGCTCACTACTCCTTTTCTTGTGCGACTATTCTGAAGGATGAATTAGTTTAAATTGAGTGGATGTATCAAACGTGTGCACTCACTGAGTTATTGATTATTCCATCTCTTAGAAGTGAATAGACTGGTCAAAGGAATTAATGTGGAGAAGGCCTAATAAAATACAACTTATTGAGAGTGCTCATTGTTGTTTGTTATAAACAAAAGTTGTATGTGATATACAGTATGTGTATAACCGTGTTGTTGTTGTTGTTGTTTTTCTTTCACCTTCCTTCTTACATTCTTGACATACCCACTTAATTAATTCCATCCCTATCTTGATATAACTATTATGCAGAGATAGCCAGTGTAAGAGCCAATACAAGATACAAATGCTTATATAAGGTATAATTTTAATGACTGTGTTTTATTTTTTCTAGAACGGAAAATAACCAATTGAAGGATATAAAATTTGATTTTATTCCTGGAAATGGTATGTGGTTATTTGATATGGCGTAATAGCTTACATAATTTACCTAAAATAATTAGTCCTAAAGGAACTACATACGTAGTAGGATCAGTTTGTATGTGGTGGTTTATTATTAATTTGTTTGTTGTAAATAGTGGAATACTTCCAGCTAAAACATGAATAAAATAAATTTAGCATTGTAGGATTACAACAATCCTACAATGCTAAATTTATTTTATTCATGTTTTAGCTGGAAGTATTCCACTTACGTATTATATTATAATACGTAAGTATCTGCTATATACACAGACTGTATTGTGCAGTTGTTTCTTTCTTTCTTTTTCTACTCTACCCAACTGCTAAATAATTAACTCCTAGCATGCATGCGCGAGAGGGTTATAGTAGTAATCCTGTCTGTCTGTCATGCTCTGATTTTATAGATTACTGACAATTAACCAGTATGAACTTACTCAGAACAACGATTTAAAACCTTTAATTTGCTACTTTCTTTCTTTCTTTTTTTATTTCGGGCTACATACAGTAGGTACTAGCTTTTGTGAGTAACGCCCCCTATTGTCGCATTGTAATCACGTGAGCAAATAATTTCGTGCAGCCTGTGGGAGTTCGCTTTATGCCACTGGGAAGTTAACAGAGTTGCTGGATAAGGAGTTTCGCATTGAAAATATATACCAGTGAGTGTCTCTGGCCTCTTAACTCCTCTTATGAAGACAGTGTTTACATGTACCATTTTCATTGCTCGAGCTATACTGATGCCCGACTAGAATAGCCAGTCAATTTTTCTTTAGCTAGCTAGTGTATAGTAGCGCTGAGGGTTCGCACCTGTGGTGCTTTATTTGTGTTAATGTTTCTGCTTGTGCCTGTGTATGTATATTATTTTTATTATGTAATGTCTGATTCTAGACCAAGCAGATGCTATAGCAAATGACTTAGTTCAACATAATTTAGTGGATGGAAGAAATCTCGTTGTAGGTAAGTACAATTAATAACATCTAGTGTGGTTTGAACACAATATGTGAAGTATTGGCATGGGAAGATGGGATCGGATGAAGTCAGTTCTATTATAAACTAATTTCTTGGGGACTCATTCATAAACTAGTCTCTCTGAATGTATCAGAACAAAACTACAAGCAGGAAACTTTATATGAGCTCTGTGAATAAATGGTGGTGAGATACACCGAGATTAAGTTAGAATGATGCTTCTAGAGTGGTCTGGCCTGTCATTTTTATTTATGACGAAGAGAAATTATTCTCGAGGTTGTGTTGGTTACTTCAGTAGTCATCTCTCACATATCATGCTTGCTGAAACAGTTTCCTCAAGATTGTCATTGGACAGGAACACAATAAGAACACTCACTTGAAATATGCACCTTCAGATAGATTGTCATAGTATATTCGGGAATATACTGCACACAATCATGTTTTAATGATTGAATCCAGTAATATTAGTATCATATAAATGTACAGGAGTGAAAGTGAAATGTCGTCCCCATATAGTACGATGAGCGTAATAAGTTGTTCATTGTACTTTGGATCTTTTTTCTAAAACAGTTAACGTTAGGAGTCAACTTTGCCATCTTCTAAAAAATCAGTTGTCCAGAAGTAGCACAGGTGCTTTGGGTGTTCAATATAGGAAAATATTGAACTCTCACATGATACTGAAATACTCCAAGGAATATACATATTTAATGTTTAATAATATACATTGTATATGTAACATACATAATTATACTGTATATATATACGGTACATATAACTTGTGTTGCTATAGTGGCTGCTAACATTGAGAAAATTGTTGGATCTCCAGGATTAGACAAAGTCGTTTTTAAATTGGTAAGATATGGTGAAGTGTTTCAAACTAATGAGACATTCTCATGCCTATGCTCTGTGCATTGTTTATATGGCAACCCCTTACGTAATTGGGAACATGGTTTAAAACTCCACTCAGTTTGTTTTGTTGAGAGATTACAAGAAATAATTAGAAAGATGAAGGGGAAAAATTAGGAAAATAATATAGAGAACTGGAATAAGGAAGAAAGTATTTAGCTAGAGTTCAGGCTGCCATCACTTTGTTATGTTTAGTTAAACAGATATAGACATTTATAGCGGCCATAGTGACAGTCGAGGGACAGTGTGATTGTGTTCTCTTTGGCAATTCTACATGTACAAAGTGTAATAAACATTCAACTAGTATGTTCATGTGTTCATAGCCATGTGATTTTCATTCAGTACATAGGTTCATAACCATGTGACTGTTATTTAGTACATAATTCGTAACCATGTGACTGTTACTTGTTGTCTGCCACATATGTATGTGTAATTCCATAAATAGGTTTTGTGTTTCTTTCTAGGCATCTTCATCATCTGAGCAGATAGATGAGAAGAAGTTGATAGGATGTGCACAGATAACGAGAATAAAGGAGTAGCTAAACTTAATAGATTCAATTACGTCTAACAATTTGTTTCTACTGACCAGTTTTTACTATTAATTATAATCTGTTGTGTGTAATCTCACCATTTTTATTGTCATAAAGGAAGTGCAAAAATCCTAGAGTTCTAATATTTTATATTATTATGTTTCTCATTAGTGAGTGATATGATAGAAAGTATTGGAGAGGTAGTTTTAATGATGACTTACATGTAGGATGAAATTTTGAGGTGGTGACAGATTCTTTTCCTAAATAATTATAGAGTCATAATTACGATATTTTACTGAAAACCTTTTGAAGCGTCTTTGTTATTAACTGTAATTGCTACAAAAAAGTTTAAAATGTATATAATATTATATTATCTTTCTGGTTAGAAAATTAGCTGCTGAAAGGGTCTAGCCCATAATGTAGATATAATTAGCTGAAGTTGTGTGTGTGCATATGCAAAACACTGTCATCCTTGCTGCCACAGGCAGCAAACCACGACTGGTGCATGGGTGCATTCCTCAAAGACTTTCATCACGTTCCCTCTCTCCAGCAAACTGGAAGTCTCAACTGTTTACTGGACAATTTTGGTATGTCCAATCGGTAGTATTGTTTCTTTATTTGTACAACATGTGACGGCGCTTCCTTTTACAATGTGACGTCCATTACTTCACCCATATATGTCTTCAGAGAGAGTAAAGTAGTAATTTGTTCCCAATAGCTAACTCATTCAAGAGTATTAGTGCAAGGAAAACATGTTTAACTACAGTCTTTGTGTAGCTTTCATCGTTGCTTCTCAAGTCTACGCTATTTTGACACTCAGGGGTATGTTCTGTTGTATTGAAAACTAAATTGGATAGTTTCATTGTTTTGTTAATTGCTTAGATTTAAGTGAAATTAAATACAAGTTTACACCTTGTGGTTCTCAAGGCACCCAAGGTCCTACCATCTCTCAATGTATTAAATGGTACTCCCAGAATAACCCTGCAATTGATGACAGAGTCTTTGAATTTAGTCACAATGGCAGCACCTTCTATGGTGCCCAAGGTTTTGTGGTACCCAAATCAGGATTATACAATGTAACTGTAGCTGGAGCTGCTGGTGGAAGGGGCCTGTGCAGTTTTCAGTATGGCAGAGGTTTAGTATGGCGAGGTCAGGTTTATTTACAAGAAGCACAAAGACTTTTGCTTCTTGTTGGTCAAGCTGGATTGGGACCCTGTGACATCATTAATTTTACTCAATGTCAGACACCACCAAACGATGTAGCTTCATCGGATCAATGTGGACTTGAGTGGCAGAATTGGCTGCTGGCAAGGAATGATTTGTCTCATAGCGACGTGCAAGTCATTTATAACTTCGCTGGAGGAGGTGGAGGAGGAGGAGCCAGTATGATACGTGCAGAAGACAGTCAAACACGGATGTTACAGACATGGCCTCTAGTGGTAGCAGGTGGAGGGGGTGGAACAGCTTCCATACTCAGGTATGGATTTTTAGACGACTTTAACATAGCTATACCTCCAGATGCAAGTCCTAATCCTACCTTGCATGAGAGGTTCACTTTGTTCATTGATGCCAAGAGTACTGATCGTGACTATTCAATAACTGAGTTACACAACTTCACAGCTACTAGAGGATATATTTCTTTTCTTGCGGATGTACTACGAAACAGACCAGGCGCAGGTGGTGGCTATGTTCCAGCAACCTCACTTTATCAGGATGGATTGGCTCTAAACCAAACCAGACAATTCGCTCTAGGTGGCAGTGATTGTCTAACATACAGTGCAGACTTAAACAGGCACACTGTGGTAGAGTCTGTTCATGGAGGATTTGGAGGTGGAGGTGGTCAGTGTCAGTCTGGAGGCAGTGGAGGTGGATTTAGTGGTGGCTCTGTGTTCAGTGGCAACTTTGGTATTCCAGGAAATGGAGGTTTTTCAACTAACTTATCATTTGGAATAAATAAAGTCCAGCAATTAGATACTGGACTGAACTCTGAGCTTGATGGCTTTATTGAACTGGTCCACACAGACTGTCAGTGTTCCTATGAATGTGTCATCATAAATGAACTCCACCAATTCAATTGCATTTGTCCAGAGAATTTTGAACTTGCTCCAAATGAATTTGACTGCTTTCAAGGTATATTTTAAGAAATTTATTTGCTAGCCTGTTTTGTATCGTTTGGGGGGGGGGGGTGTAGAAAAGTTGAATGTTGAATGTTAATAAAATGTGTTTAGTTTAATAAATGATTTGACTTTTACAGCTTAGGAAAGTGATAGCTAATATATAATTTGAACTATCAAATGTCATAATTTTGTCTCATTTTACAGAATTAGAATTTTATGTCAACCAAACTGAATATATTGAGAGAAGTGGATACAAATTTCAAGTTATGGATTTAGACAGCTATGTGCAAGTATTTAGCATAAATGCATTTGTGAAAGTGTCAGCAACTGACACTGAAGAAGTAAATATCAACAACAATGACATTCAAAATGCTTTCTGTATACTTGCACTTCTTGACAGAACTGGGAATGTCATATTGGAATCAAATATTGTTCAGTAAGTGCCTTCATAAGGATGACAATGAGCTAATAATTCCTATAATCTTGCATTGAAAAGAAACTAGATAGTGACTCCATAATTATTGACAGCCACCAATAATTGAATTACTTTACCAGTAACTCCAGTTCTAGTTTATTGTTAGACCAACACTCAGTATCAACTCTGATTGTATTTTGAGCTACAAGCATGATGCTATATACATACTAGTTTAAAGCTAATTGGAATGGTGCTACAATTAGGGCTGGATTTATCACACACACACACACACACAAGAATAACTAGGTTCTGAATTTTCAAAATAACTTACTTGTTTGCAGTATGGTGTATGGTAAATTAGTGTCTTAAAACAAAAAGAGAAAAAGTAGAGTTTTTTTTTACTACAGGTTTTACATATGTGCTTCTATGCAATTTGAATACACAACATAATCATATTTTTAGTGGTACAGTTGTGCAATATAATAGTTTATTCTATCTGTTATGATGGGTGGAATTGAAAAAATATTGTGTTGTTTTGTTGCTATTGCTGGTTTTGTTTCAGATATATTATATATATATATATATAATATATATATAATACATAAGGTATTTGCTAAAATGGCTGATAAATTTGTTCCATTTGAGCTGGATATCCTGTGCTATCACCATGGAAATTAGAGGTTGAAGACAACTTTCTAAGTGAAGGTCAAAGCGTTCAAATTACATGCATAAGCTCTGCTAGCTATAACATTACTACAGTGATGATATCAACTATCTCATAAATATTTTTTTGTATAAGTAGTGAACATAATAGCTAGTTATGGTTAAAATTAAGCAATGTAATAAAAAAGCATAATATAACATAGTAGTAGACATTTTTGGTACAGTTATGCTATGCAAATATAATTCTATTTATACTCCTTGTTTCTTAGGTCAAAGGAAGGCTGGATATCTAAACTTGGATTGGCTAATAGTATGATGTTGACAGATTTCCTGGAAACTAACTATGAAGTATATGCTGCAGTACTTATTAGCAATTACTACTGCTCATTCCAATATTCTGTCTTGCTCAACATCAGCAATGCTAATGTGTATGGTAAGAGTAATATATCCAAATATAACAGCTGCAATGAAATTATCAGGGTTCTCTTACTTTATACAAATACAGATAATATTACATCACCAAAAGAACCAAATTTTACAAGTATTATTAGTTTGGCAAGAAAAACTGAAAGCTACATTTTGTATAACGAGGAAGTGATTTTCTCTACTGGTCCAGTTAGTGCTTCAGGGATACATAAAATTATAATCACTTTTATTCCTGTGATTTCATCCATTTTTTTGGTTCTCATAACTATTATTATCATACTTTCCGTGGCAATTCTAATTAAATACAGGAGCAAAAGGTATTTAAATAGATGTACTTGTTGTTTCACCTTTTTTTACACATGCTAGTTTGGGGTATCGTTCAAATTATATGCTGTGTGTTGATTTTTATTATTTCCACAGAAAAAGACATTCATTAGAGTTAGTGTCAAGGAGACCAAATGTTTACAGTCAGGTTAATAAAACTGGAAGTCTTATCTCAAACAAACTTTATGTCAAGAATAATGTTTCTTCAAACTTAAATGTAAGAATAGTACAATAGTATGAAAATGCTAGCAACATATGTGGTGTATCAGATATCCATAGAATGAAGCTATTGATTGATTGCAAACCAAAATTGTATGTATAGGTTACACCACGATGTGGAGGTTGGTGTGGGATTTACACAACCGAGGGCCAAAGGCCTGAGGATAGTGTAAATCCCAAACCGACCTAACGCGGAATGGTGCAACTGACTTGTACCATGGCTCTTGGGTATAGGCAACACACAAAAACTAATTTTGATTGGACGGTTTACTTATTCACCTCCTAGGAGGTGGGTATGAAATATATTCAGCAGTAACCATGAGAATAGAGAGGAAAGAAAGTATAAATAGCTAATCTTCAATTATTATCATTATTATGAATACTTCTGCTTTAGGAAAATGATGTAACTGAGTCATTCTGCATGATAAATGGAATGGATGATTCAGATGATCACTCAACTAGCATCAACATTTCTACTAGTGTAAGTTGTAGCTATTACAATTATAGTTCTAACCCTTCAAAGTTAATGGGATGAATATTTTACATTCACTGAAAACAAAGGAAGGCAGGCAAAGAAAAATGCATGAAATATTTAATGGCTGCTGGAAAGTCACACTAGATAATAATAAATCCAAGGCCTTGCATATTTATATTAATCCTGTTGAGTAATATGGCTTCCTGTGCTCTCATACTCTTCAAATTGTTATGTGTTGTCAGAACACCCTTTCAAAACCAGTACTTATCATGATTTTTTTTCCCCTTTTACTTGGTACTTTTTTTTTTAATAATAGTCCCTCTGTTTATTTGGTACATTATATTAACTACATCAATATATCTCTTTTATGACAGTGTAAAATCAAGTTATAATATTTCACAATATAGCTGTGAAATATACAAAATGTGTGGAGTAAATGTTATACAAGAGCATTTCATTATCAAATCATAATCTAAGCATCAGCACATTCTAATTTATGTTTCTCTAGATTGGAGTTCACGTCCATCATTTTCATAATTACCTGAAAAGGTTGATAACAAGTAAAGCACTTCCCTACAAGTTTCTTTCCATAATAATTTGTCTTCCTGTTTCATGAATTGTTGTTGTTGTTTTTATTTCTGTTTATAATTGTACTGTTTGAATGCAGACTTGGGAACATTCTCGAAACAATTTAATATATATGAAAGAAATTGGAGAAGGCCATTTTGGAAAAGTTTTGCTGATGAAAGCTGTAGTAAGTACCTGAAGTAACTAGCATTTTGAATAGCAACTGATGTGTTTATGACTATTTTTACTTTGGTGGGGTCAAAGCTGTGCAAAGAAAGTGTTTTAGCAGATGGTTAGTGTGCCAAGTCTATGAACAACACTGCACAAACTTTTGCAACACACATTACCCTTCAGTATTAGCTATAGTGTGTGCTTAACTACTCACATATGTTCACCAGGTAGTTTATTGAGCTAGTAAAATCAATGAATTCTCTGCTTTACATTTATGTAAAATATCTTTATCTTAATTTTAGCCAATTTTTAAGAAAAACATTTCAGGAAAATAGGTGATCTTCTATATCTTTATATTCATTTCAGCCAATTAAAAAAAAAAGATTTCAGGGAAATAGGTGATGGTCTATTCTTGTAAGCTATGCCCTTTGCCAAACCCTGCATAGAACCTGGTGAAGAGCTTGGATGGTGATATTGGGCCAAGCCCATTGGTTAAACTCAATCAAGACATTATGTGCCTTTATAAGAACATTGGGATGAATACAAAAATTGGGATGAATACAAAAATTGAAATCATTCCGCTAGAGTTAGGGGAGTTGGCAATTGATGAATTGATTCTATAATTACAGCTTCTCACTGGAACAGACTTTTCATGTGTTTATTGGCAACTTCAATTTTTGTTCCTTCACACCATAGCTATTATGCAAGTACAAAAATTGTCAAAAAATACACATACTAACCAATTCATGTTAAGCTAATACTAATTTTTGTTTTTATTTTTGTTTTGTCTCTTCAGGGGATGCCTCACATTCATCGAGATGTTCCTGTGGCAGTTAAAACTCTATCATCTACAGACCCAGCAGTGATCAAGAAGTTTTTTGATGAAGCAAACCTTATGAAGAAACTGTCACATCCTAATATTATTAGCATATTAGGTCAGTAATTTCCTTGCATTTGCAGATAAATAAATAAATAAATAAATAAAAAACAACAACAAAAAACAACAACAACAACAAATACTATTCACATAATTAGGAATTGTTTTGTAGTCTGCATTGTCATTGTGCTTTATTTTGTGTAGCTGTTATTTTTGATGATGTGGATGAAGACAATGCACCACTCATGATTTTGGAGTACATGCCTTATGGAGATTTGAAGTCCTTCCTAATAAAGCGCAGGTAATGACATATTAGGACAGTCATCAGTGCTGCATTGTCCTGGGTAGAGCACTTGTGTATACAACATCAAAATTGACCCACAGAGCCAATGATAATAAAAATGGACAAGAAATGACATATATGCAATGCTTTTCATGAGAGGAGGGGAGGGAGGCAGGGGAGAGGGAGGGAGAAGGGGTGAATAGCAAATATTTACATACAGAAAAAAAAGACAAAAACACAGAAATAAGTCCTTTGGTATTGTGGGGAATGAAAAACCTAGGTTTGTATGTGAGGTAATAAATAGTCCATCCTTGCTTGGTTCTCTGCTTCTTCTTCTTTTGTCATTCCCTAACTTTTTGTGGTAGACCGGGCATTTTGTTGGAAGAGGAAGAAATTTCAATAAAGCAATTGTTAAACTTCGCTAGAGACGTAAGTTGGTATTGTTATCTATTATTTATGGGGTCAATGTTAGTTGTGCATGACTGCATTCCAGATTGCACATGCTATCAAGTATCTATCAGAAAAGCATTATATTCACAGAGATATTGCTTGCAGAAATTGTCTTGGTAAGTGCAAGTGCCATGGATTGGAATATTATCTTAACAGTCATTCAATTTTACAGTTGACACTAATTTGAGTGTGAAACTTGGAGATTTTGGAATGACAGTTAAAGCCAAGAAGAATGGCTTATATCAGAGTGGGAATAATGATATCCTTCCAATCAAGTGGACCAGTCCAGAAGCTCTGCAACTTGGAATATTTTCTACATCATCAGATATCTGGTAATTTAACAAATACAGTAGTAGTAATAGTATAAACTTTATTTATATCTAGGTCATTTGGTGTGCTATTGTGGGAAATGGCTACATATGGTGAAGATCCTTTACCTGGCATCTCAACCAGAGACATTAAATCACAGATCAACAGTCAAACACTCAACCACAAAAGGTAACGACACACATGGACAGCATTAAATGATCCATGTTTATTATAAATATACTCATGGAAACAAGGTTTTAACAAAACAATAACAAGCTATTTAGTTCATTATTTATGTGTTTATGTATAATATTCAGTTAGTTAGTTGTTTATTTATTTTTGTTTGTTTATTTATTTATTTATTTATTTATTTATGCAGTTATTAATTTCTTTATTTCTTTATTTATTTACTTATTTACTTATTCATTATGTATTCATTTGTTAGGTTTTGTTTTTGTTTATTTATTTGTTTGTTTGTTGTTTGTTTATTTGTTTGTTTATTATTTATTTATTTATTTATTTATTTATTTTTATTCTTTCTTTATTATTCAAGATTGATTAATTGATGTACTTATAATTGATATTTTTAATGATTGCTACTGTTTGGTAGTACTATCACTAATATAAAGTGCTGTGTGATAACAGTATCATCACATAGCTTGCTGGAGCTAATAAGTATTCATCTTGCTGACAAAGTGAAGCAGGACTTTACTAATAAATACTAAGTCAGTGTATTTTATTTCACTGCAGGCCACCTGATTCTCCTGACTACTATTACGATCTTATGATGCAGTGCCATCAGTTCAATCCTCAAAATCGGATAAAAGTCAATGAGATGATCCTAAAACTTACTAAGTATATTAGCCAACAAAACAATGACAATGAATGTGTAATTATATTTCATCATTAAAAATTGTAATCACAATTGCTATGTTTGAACTTTTTCAAATTATGTCATCCCATCCCAATTAACTCGTCTTTCAATGTAATTTGAGTATAAAATATTCAGCTTTGTATGTATGTATGTTGTATGTGTATGTATGTGTATGTGTGTGTGAGCTTCATCTTTGCGCATGTACACTCCCAAAAGATAAGATGAATTGATGTACAATAGAAAATTGAACAAGTGAATTGCTAGTATTCCTGTCAACTTGGCAGTTGTTGGCAATATAAACAAGTCTTGTATTGATAACATAAACCACAAGGCAGCACAATTGATAGTATGCATACATTTTTGTGCAACAAGCATCACAAAGATAAAATTGCTGTACTTTTGTTCATGTCCATTGGATGATTAATTTTGTAATATTGGTCAGCTGAAGATGCACTATTCTTTTGTCTTGAACTGCAAGTGAGTATGGCTGATTCTCGTAGTTCAAAGTTTGCATTGTGCCTAGAAAATAATGAGAATTGAACGTTTATTGCATCAAATAAGTGTAACATTATGTACCTAGTTCTCTTTATTTT
>WLWI01003305.1_pt1 | contig 13833 bp, 5 predicted proteins | sample 6701501 | NCBI WGS metagenome assembly WLWI01 (sample SAMN12718690, study PRJNA515312) | sponge metagenome | isolation source: marine sponge | host: Mycale hentscheli | place: New Zealand: South Island, Marlborough, Capsize Point | collected 2014-11-01
TTTTTGTGTTAGTTATGTGGGCGACCCGTCCCAAATTGCACTAAACAGAATCCTCTGGTTTATCGATCAGTACCCGTATCACCCTAGAAATTGAATTGTTTACCTTTTTTAATTCTTTTGCGGGTGCAGTTAAAACTTGAAAACTTAAGGGACTTCCATTTCTATTCGAGTTAGTGCCGGTGGTAAGTCAATGCGCTCTTTGTCATGGTTATAAGCCGTGCGCAACAGTATTTACTTGAAAATACATTGTCCACTATACTACTGCGAAGGTAAGTCTGTGTAGGTGCATGTCCAGTTTTGTCAAAGCATTGTGTGTTACAACCACCTTAGCTAAAGAATATCACAAAGAAAACTTTTAAATAACGTGTATTGTTTTGTTGTTTGTTTTTTTCCTTCAATTCAAGCAGTTGCAGAGAGTTGTTACTATGGCACTGAAATCCCTTTACCCTGTATGCTAAATAAAAAAACTGGACCTTATCAGTAGCTTCAGTGTTAGAAGTCAAAATCATTCATATAAAAATAGTATAGTCTTTAGGCTCGCTCGCCATTTGTGCTGAAGCACACCACTAGTTATAATGATGATACATTAAGGGTGCAGTACCGCCGGAACCTGCGGTAATTAAGCGATTCAGTAGAATACCACAAAACCCGCCCGTAACTCGATCCAATTCTACAGTCCCGCAGTTCTTATCAAAAAACTCATTTCATTGGTTAATCAAATCATGTGACCAATTATAGCGCCGCGCGTGACCAATTATAGCTCCGCGCAAGGGGGCTAGGGCTAGGGCTAGGGGACCAATCAGAAGAATTCTTTGATAAGAAGAACTGCGGGATGGCTCATCCAATTTACTCCCCGTGAACTGACGTTTAAAAAAAAAAAAAAAACTATTGTACGCGACTCGTGCTTACGAGATAACAAAACGTTTGCTCTTGCACAAACATAATTACAGTAGTAGTTATATGAAACTACTTTTAAAAAATAAAATAAAAACCATGCCGCCAGGCTATACAAAACCAGTATGAAATCTCAAATGGCTTAGAATTGAGCCAATTTTTTACAACAACAAGCACATAAGCAAACCTATACATTTATTATATTATATAATCATTCATATGGGTTATAAATGATACTACAAATCTACTTATGATATTTATGACTAAAAACTTATTACTAACCTCCATGAGCCACGATCAGTAAATTTGATAAAAAGAGTATAGATGCCATCCTTTCTTAAATGGCTCCTGCTATAAAAGAAATTCCACAACACGTCCCATTTATTCTATGAGCATGCAAATTGACAGGAAGTAAACTGTAATAGGGCAACTGTGGTGAAAAACAACATTTACTGCAAATACCATTAAAGGTACTCTCATATCATGTATAAACATTAACTCAAAACTAAGTGGATGCTTCTAGTAGCACCATCCTTTAAAGCTATCATATATTTAGCTTCCTTAAAATGTACTTCCTGTTGTGAGCAGAGCTTCATGATGACAAAAATAAAAGGTTTCCTGTATAGGCTTTTAAGCTTAGAAATGCTAAAACCATGACTTTTTAGGCTGGGACAATGGGTTTTTTTTATGTTGGAACTATGCTTTTTAGGCTTGAACTAAAAAAAAAAGAATAAATGACTAGTACTTTAGAAAGTCAAGCTTTCTAAATTGATATGGCTGTTGAAATTACTCCCTGCACAGCTATGTCTACCAGAATCACTCTTACTGTAAGAGTCCATAGTCCCAGCTTGAAAAGCTCAAGCCTAAAGAACTGTAGTTCCAGCCCAAAAAGCCATGGTTCAAGCATAAATAGCATAGTCTCAGCCTATAAAGCCATAGTTCCAAGCCTTTAAAGCCATTATTTCCAGCCTATCTGAGACTAAAAATCTTTGACAGAAAAAACTACATAGTAAAGTTGAAAATGAAAATGTCATGTGTAGTGATTAAATGGTTAATTATAATGTTATTCTAGTATTTTTGTCTATTTTGTTAGTAATTATGTCATTTACTGAATAAATTGGTAATACAAAATCATCAACCAAATCATTGGACCCAAATTTTTTATACTATTGCAAGTTGTAACGAAAGTATGGTCTGAGCATATTGTTTGCAAAGCAATATCTACTTTCTATTGTTAATGGCAATGTTCAATTTGCTAAGTAGTTTATGCTACTCTAAAAACACATTGTTTATTAGCTGTGGGTTAGTTTAAAATGTATACTTACCAAAAGCAAACTTTTTAATTTCTCATTATTCTTGGAAATCCTTGTAAACAAGATTTGACTTAACATTGCACAGATACTAATATCTGTACCAAAGAGTTCTAATACTGCTGTAGTTACCACAATAAAACACACATAAGTGCAGGCTCTCACCTGGCTTGTTCAAAGTGTAAACAACAGTTTAAACTTTCTATCAATATTTACTGGCTGTCTTCACCAAGATGTTTATACTGAAATTGGGCCACACGCAGGCATGCACACAGAAACTTCATGTGAACAGTAAAAGATTTAAAAAGACAAACTATCTGTAGGCCTTGATAACATTTGCTTATATAGCAAAATTTGTGCTATATGGGTTGTCATAAGAGAATAAAACAATTCTGAGAACAAAATGAGCTGGACAAAAAAACAATAAAACATGCCATTTTACTTCACAAAGTAAATGAAATGATTTAGAATCAGCAGTAAATAAAAAGTACTGAAGAAATATCCCTATCATCAATAGCAAGTAGTAAAATCCATATTATTTGAACTTTTTAGTACATATAATATCTTTCATCATTACACAAAACAATTTTTGAAAAGTGAAAAAATTTACATTTTCAATCTCATATATTTAATGTATCAGTGAACTATGAAACTACTTGCAAAAGAGTAAAACCATTTGGAATAAAATACATCTGCAATCTCATAGATTTAATATATAATGTGTTAGCTACTAGAAAGATAGATAGATACAGCTCACTTTCCCATTTTGTGCAATATCAGTAAATTAATAGAAGTTTATCCTTGTAAAAGATATAAACATTAATTGTTGTACCTTTCCCTTTTACCAGCTTAAATATTATATTGTTACAAATGTTTATGCATTTATAAAAATACTTATGACATAATAGTATTTATGAGTGCACATAGCTATTAAGCCTACTAAAATAATTACATCCAGTTCGTTGTACATTATTATACTTTCTTATATGAAATATTATAGAGCATAACTATTGATGTTGTTGTCATTTTAGATGAGCCATAACTTGCTATTATTCTAAATTGTATATGCATCATTCATATAATATACATACTAATATTATATAAAGTACTATTAATACTGCTATAGCATTGTTGATAATAAGCTTTAACATACAAAATAAACAGTGGATATAAACCCTGACTGATCTTGTAAACATATTTTGACATCTGTCATGCTCTTCAGCAAACTCAAACCTAAACACTAAATAATACTCATATATATATAATTTTAGTATCATTGTTTGACAAGTTAAAAAAAGTACAGGCTCTGTATATCGGTTCAATACATCTTCATTAAAGAGCTAGTCTCATGCATGGAGATACAGTAATACATCAGCAAACATGAGAATTGTGTAGCTATTTAGAGATATTCCAGTTTCTATGTAGTCGGTGAAGAAAAACTCGGAATAATAGGCATACTCATTGAACTAATTGTTGTGACATTCTGTTTTGTTTTATTAAATCAGTTTGGTACAAAAGGAAATTGTAATGCAATGTGAGAAGGTTGCTTCTAACCTGTTGCTTTACTAGCTTCCATCTGAAGCAATTTCAACAATTTTTATTTAGTTTGTAGCTATAGCTATGTTCAACTATAAATTCTGAAATAATTAAAATTACCATTTTAAAATTCTAATATTTTGGGATGAATGAGTTAATAACTAAATAGGTTCAATATCTGAGAAGAATAATAGATGATGATTTGTTGTTAATTTGCAATACATAGTCAATAAAAGACTGAGTATGAGAATCAATAAGCAATTAACCACAAATTATGACTGTGGTGTGATGGGGCATGTAAATGAGACAGCCAAAGAGGTTACTGCCACACAGCCGCCTGGGCTTCAAGTTTTATGATGATCAATCCTACAGGTGCTTAATCTGCTGGACCATGCAAGGAATTGCTATGCCTTCCTCAACCTAAAGTGATTAATTTGGAAGAGATCTCACTAGTCAGATATTGAAAGTTTAATAATTAACCCCTCAGGGCATACCTGAGAGGGTTATATGAGTCATACAGTCAATCAAAGGTGATTACTCTGGAAGAGGCCTCACTAATTAAATATTGAACGTTTAATAATACAGAATTAAACTATTTGATCGCCGCTGCGAATCGAGCCAGGACAACTTGCTGTCAACAAGCACTCTGCCACTGAGTTACGTCAACCAGCCAGCAAACAAACATCTTGCATATAATACGACATAAGATTCATGTTGCCATTGTTGCAAGTCAAACAATGTCAACACAGTCAATGTTATTCTGACTTTAAAAATAAAACATGTTTACAGACATAAGTTTTTGTGACTTTAAACATGTTTATAGACATAAGTTTTTTGACTTAAAAAAGCATGTTTACAAGTTGAAATATAGTACAAATAAAAAACAAGTGCCAACTTACGTATATTGACTTTACTAAGTAACTGTTTATTATACTTACCAGCAACTAAAGCATTACTGTTATTTTGGTCAAATTATACGTTTGAAATCTAAATAAAATTATACTAGATTTATTATGATGTAGATACTTTCATCTAAACTGAGCTTCTATGCAAATACTTCGTACTATAATATTTTATTAATTGAACTTTGGCTACTTGCATGATTACACACATCTTTTTATCACGGTTCTACTTTATTATATTATACTTTGTTTCGGTTTTTACATAACTTACATTGGCTGTATTTGAATATTGTGAAAGTACATTAAAAGGCTTGCTGATAAATATTTGATATAGCTAGATAGGAAAGGGGAAAGTATGAGCTGGTGTCTATGTTCTGTAAATAACTCATTCAAGCTAAACTTTAATTCTCAAATTATAGGTAAAAGATATTAGAAACAATATACTAGAAATTTCGTAGTTCCATAATCCTCAATTAAACTTATTGTCTGATTTAAGTCTCACATTGAAATTATAGGTATTAAATTTTCAGCCTTTTGTCAATAAGTACATCTTAGATATTTAATTTCTCTTAAGAGCAAATCTACAGTTTACATATAAGGCACAACAATTCGTTTTATAAGTTCATTAAGATCATAGGGTTGTAGTAGTCGTCCTGTCTGTCTGTCTGTCTGTCTGTCTGCCTGTCTGTCTGTCTGTCTGTCTGTCTGTCTGTCACGCTCTGGTTATGGTGATTACTGACAATTAACTGTTCGTTTACTCAGAATTAAGACTTATTGTGCTACTTTTTTTTTTATTTCGGGTTGATTCTTGAGAAAACGCGAAGCTTCAGCTCGGCGTAGGTACACTTTTGTGGGTAACGCCCCCTCGCGTCACGCCGTAATCACGTAAGCAATTAATTTCTTGCAGCCAGCGATTTAGTTCGCTTTATGCTCGGGGAAGTTAATGGAGTTAAAAGTAGTAAAGTTTCACGTTGAAAATGTGCGTGTAGGATGAATGTTTCTGGCTAGTTCAGCTTCTTTTCTTTAAAGCAGCTAGCTAACAGATTGCTTGTTCTTTTGAAAAGAGATTATTATTGCAATAGCTAGGTCATGCTTAATAGCGCTGAGGGTTCGCACCTTTGGTGCTTCATTCTTGCAGCACTCAATGGTACAACTGAGAAAACTAGACACTGTAAGGAATAAAATAGCTATTATGTGTTGAGCATGTGAAACAGAAATGTGAATACACAAAGTTAGGTACCACATAACCACAGAGAGGATGGAAATTAGAATTTAATACCACTTTCTGCTCCTGCAGAAAGTGGTATTAAAATCTAATAGGTCTAAGCTGTACACCACCATCATGTTTCTCTCAAATTTGCAATACATAGGATGGAGCAGTCATTAATTGTTTTATAATCACTAATTACATCAATTTGGCTATCAATAATAAATAATAGCACAATGTAAACAATTACCAAATAAAAACATTTGCTTCCTTTACACAACTTCTTTGTCTACTGCTGTAGTAAGCAGTCACCATTTAGGGTAAGACTATAAACTGTGCAGTAATTCCCTAGAAATGCATGTTGTCTTTTGTTTGTTCTAATTTTTTTTTTTCAAGTAAAATAGTTGCGAAGAATTAATTACTATGGCATTTAGTTCCTTTATCATTTAAAAAATTCGGCCATTTTTTTGTAACTGGAGTGTTTTTTGCCTGGAACACAGGTCATTTAGATGAAGCTATTACTATGATAGTCAATGGCTACATAGCTACTTGTAGCTACTTTAAAGATTAAATAGACTGAATGACCTTCTAAAACTAGGTGAACTGGATCTAAGACACTAACTTCAGGCAAACGAATTGAATGCAACCTTATTGCTACTTTTTTACAAATATTAATTTGTAATTAATTTTTATCAGATTATACCTTGTGTGAAGTACTTATGCACAATGGCTAGCTCGCCATTTGTGCTGAAGCACATCACTAGTTATACGACTTATTTTAACTTCTACTTCAATAGTTTATGCTCAACAGTATACAGCAGTTGACCATTAATTTAAGCAAACAGATACAGTTACATCATTTTGCCAAATTCTGAATTTAAGCAATTCAAACTATCTGAATTGCCAGTAATTCTTTACAAGAAGCACTCTGACTCAGCTACAAAAAAAATAGGGCAGAGTTTTTTGCAAGCCTCACACAACCTTAAAATATTTAATTTAACCACTGCAGTAAATAATGATAGTTTGTAAGATATAATTTATTTACACCATACACAAAAGTGTATTATATTTGGCAACTGGGAAGAATCTTGAAACACAGGAGTAGTGAACATAAAGACAGCAATGTTGAGGCTTTATAACTACTTATGGCTTACTTTACCAGAAATTACATATAAAGAAAACCAGTGTAGCTATAATTATTATAGGTGTTAATCAGGAGGATATAAAAGTGAGGATATTTGTTACAAGTTGAAGAGAAGCTGTTATTTGGAAGCATTCAAATATATAAATTATATATTCCTTCTTCTCATTTTGTAAAATTTCATTTTTAAAAATAAGTTTTGATCTGTAGCAGCTCACAACAGATATTAAATAAAACGTGATAATTATAAACCAGTCTATTATTAATTTGCTATGGCAATAGCTAACATTAAATGGATTAAAACAGTAATGAATTTTATAGCTACTTCATGGTGATTTACGGCACGCATTCATAAAAATTTAGGACAGCCTTAGTCTAAGTTGGGCTAAGCTCAGACCATTGGTCTGCTAAATAGTATACAGAATTTGAATGTTTGTTAGCCGGCTATTGGTATGGTAAGGAGCTTAATAAAATATACGTTGGATTCACTGACTAAAAAGAAAGTTTGTATGGCTAAGCGTGAATCATCAAAGGGGGCTAGCGGCACTTATCTAAAACCATGAGTCCGGTAACCCTTTACCCACTTTAGGAAATGAGCATCGTTTGCGTTACCTTGTCAAAGCGGGAGTGGCAGTGTGCTGAAGCGGTTGTGTAGTACTACAGTGGTTCAGTGAAGTGGTTGTGAAATGAAGAAGTTACTATTTCTGTGTCTGGTTGTTCTTCTGCGCAAAGCGATTAGCGCAACTGGAGGTATTCTGTTTTTCTAATCTGGTTTGGGCTAAACACCTTCATAATACGCTATGGTGGTATTGTTGTATAACTTGTAGATAGGAGTCCTTATTTTAAATTCAACGGAACACGGTTACCTTCAAGCAACACTCCCAGTGTGGCCATAACTGATATTGGAGAAGATTTGAATAGCCAGCTGATCTGTGTAACCTCAAATGTCCGCAACAACTGCTGCAATAGCAATCGAGCGCATTGGAGATATCCCAATAATAGCAGAGTAGCAACATTAAACGAACTAGGAGGCAATAACTTCACCAGTCATCTGGGTAATGGGGAAATTCGTCTGTCACGAGGAGCGACTGCATCTGGTCCTACTGGAGTCTATCAGTGTGTTGTAACACTTCCCAATGGCAACTTTATTGCAGCAAATGTTTTAATAACAGGTTCAAAAAGGGTGTATAAATAAAGATGTCTAGGATAGTCAATAGCTACTATCATTAAGTAGTAGACATTTTTAAATAGAACAGGTAACAATCGAAAGTAATTAGAGCATTCATAAAGTAAGTCACCTATCTCTGCTTGATAAAATAGAGATGAAAGTGGAATGTTAGTATGGTATGTTACTGACATAACTAATTAGTTTTGTAAGACTTTATCTATGTTCAGTCCATTTTATTAATTTATGCACTTCAGATTCCATTGAACCAACTTCTTCAACATATCTTCCCATCACTTCCTCAATATATCTCCCTATATCCACTTCGTCTCCATCCTCATCAAGCATTCTGCAAACATCCATGTTTCTAAGTCACGACCCTATGCCAACTCCCAATCCAATGTCCACGCCTACTCCTAGTTCTGATTCAAACTCAAATTTAAGCCCAAACTCTGAGCTACTTTCTACAACAGTACCTCTTCCACCAGTGGAATTCACACAAGTTTTCAATGAAGGATTGCCCATCACTTCCAGCCCAATGATTAACCAGCACATTACGTCAAATACAATAGCAATCTCCATTGCTGTGGTGGTGGTTTTCTTATCTATTGGAATCATTGTAACCATCATTATTGCAGCCAGAATCATTTGGAAGTGAGTAAATAGTTAAAATTTCATATATTGTTATGCAGAAGTGAAATGATTTGTATGTGACAATCAAAGATTTCATACTTGCACATTGTTATATATCAGTGCTCTTATTGTAGATATAAAAGGTACAGACCCAAGAACCGTGGATTTGAGCCCAATGAGTATGTTTATTTTAATGGAAGTACTTCAATTATAAAAGACACTTCCAGACCTGATAGACTTCGCTCACCACAACTATCATCCACTAACCCTCTGGTAGTCCCAGCACCGTCATTAAACCTATCAGGTATAATTATTATGTAATTATAGTACTTTAGATGTGAGTGCTTCAATACACTCATTTACTTACAGCATCCCAGTTGGAGTGTTCCTTTCGTTCATTTAACCTGCAAAATTTGTAAATGGCAGTTAACCAGAACAAACTTTACAGTGAATGAAGAATTCAAAATTTGGCATTACAGTATCTATGTTGCCAACTCTATTTTAGCTATGTACAGAAATGGTAATAATAATTAATGTTTTGACAAAACACTGACAAAATGTCACCAGATTTTTGTTTGGTTGCATTATTGATCTGTTTGTCAGCCTTAAAATAGTTCACTATATCCAATACATAACTATCCTTTACCACACATTAATGGACCATCAGATTACTTGCACCTGTTTTCATTAGCACCTGTAATAAGAAAGTTTCCAGAGTCGATGAATGTGGTGGAGGGGGAAGAGGTCGTGTTTGAAGTGCAAGTTAGTGGCACTCCTAAACCTCACATAACTTGGACCTTCAACCAGCAACCTATATCATCTGATTACTCCCGAAATATAAATGACTCCGGTAAGTAATACTATAATACTTTGAACAAAGAATGAATAAGTGTGAATTGTAAATATTATTTATTATAGGTAGTATAGTGTTTCCTTCTTGTGAGTTGTCTCAAACTGGCACATACTCTATGACTGCCACCAACTCATCTGGAAGCACGCACAGACTTGTCCTGCTCACTGTTCGCAAGGAGGAGGATGAAGACCTTCAAGAAAGCAGTGACACTGTCACCATTCAGGAACCTGTACCTGTGAAGGAGTTTGGAGATTATGTTGCTTGTCTCCATGGAAACAATAACAAACTATTCAAGTCCCAGTTCTTTGTAAGTAGATAATAGTGGTGTGCAAAAAAGTTTTGTATTTATGATATGTTGGCTCATTTGTGTGACATTATGTTTCTGTTTCAACATAGACAGCCATTTATATGAAGTTTCATTGTTTTATTAGGCCATAGATGGTGGAAGTGGCAGAGCATGCGAAGTATCTCGTTCTCCAGGCAACATGGCTAGCAACAGATTTGGCAACATCTTAGTTTGTGAGTATAACCAAATAGATTTTTTTGTAAAACAACTGTGGTTTTGTTCACTTGTAAAAACTATGCACATATATAAAGGTTGGAAAACTCTAAAGAAGACTTTTTTGGTATTTTACTATCAAGTCTATCCATTTTTAGATAGTCAGTTTATATGTGATAAAGTGCATAATTAAACTACAGGAGGTTGTATTAGCTATTATATAGATTATTCAACCAAAAGTAATATAGACTTCGTGATTATATGTGTTAACTTTGTAGTAAGTATATGTAGCACAATAATACCTACAAACTATTACTTGGCTTGTAATACTTTTATAACTACAATATAACTACAATTATATTGCCAAGATTGACTCAAATAACTACTGCCAATGTTTCTCTTAGATGATGAGAATAGAGTAGTGCTGAAGGCTAGCCCAGAGCTAACTGGCTGCACTGGAGACTACATTAATGCTTCATACATTGACGTGAGTTGCATATAAATTAGAGTTGGACACACTGTTTTTACAAATTTGACTTAGAGAAAACTAGTCATGTGTGTGTGCACAAATACTCACATATAAACATTTAAGTTTTATGATATATAGAATACTTTTATTGAGCAATTATTTAACATAGTTGACTTTTGAAACAATAAGATAATGTTTCGTACTCGAAGTCCTTTATCAGTAGAAGTTTTATATCTGATAAAAGTTTATTTTTGCCATTACAAGGTTGCGCAACCATGTTAAACCATCAGTTTCACTGACTATTTTCTTATCTCAATCTTCCCAAGTAATGGTAGCTTTAATCAAGCCACTCTAACTATCTGTATGACCAAGAGCTCCTGAAAAAAAAACATTCAGTTACGGTCAATTAAAAAAAAATTATGTATGGTACAGGGTTCAGTGCCATAGTAACCTCTCCATAAATTTTGTGACTGAAAAAATAAGCATTCATACGAAATTAAGCCACTTGCCTACTATAGGAGAATCTGGGGGGAGGAGTTGGAAAGCAAAAAAACTGATAAAAGAAATATTGCATTTAAGTGCTATTATTATCTAATCAGTAGTACCAACACAACAATTTTACACATACACACATACACTCGCACTTGTGCTGTATACGAACACAAGACTTGCCTTGTATTCTCTTCGTGATATGATTATTGAAAGAACTTGCGTAGGATTTATAGCTATAACAAACAGAGCAATAACCAAATATCATACCACCACTTCTAATTCTAATAAAAAATGATTTTTGGTAAGTTTTTAAGACTGAATTGAGTCCCATAATAGTCACCGACAACCTAATTCAGAGGGTAAATAATTAAATTTCCAAAGGTGACACAGGTAAAGATTGATAAACAAAAATTCTGTTGGGTGAAGTAAGGGACGGGGTCGATCACCAAGTCAACACAAAATATGTAGGTCAAAGCACAATAATATTGTCTGTATGTCTATGCATATAAAATGTGACCGTCTATAGGAAAACCAGGCACAACGCGGCACCCTTCGAAAAAAATTTTTTTGCACTTACGGAGTTGTCGGCGTCCAGATATTGAGCTCTCCAAGTTTTATCGTCGTAGCTTAAGTCGTTCCCGCTATAATAGACCTAACCGTATACCCTTCCGTCGGCTTAAAACAATACATTTTTAAGAAATCGATCGATCTTTTCTCGATATTACGCACGCCGCGTTGTGCCCGGTTTTCCCTTAGACGGTCACATATATAAAAGCAAATATCCCATATTTTTTATTGTGTTACCCCTGATAGTGTCTCACTCCTTTTCTCGCTTGCCAGCTACACATTATCACGTAGTTATACCATAATTAGCAATTTTCAATTTTTGACGATTTTAATGGTGCTTCAGCTCTGCATTCCTGAAATAGTTATTTCTTACTATCTTCTAGTAGCATAGTTTACCCTAATATAGCTACACTCTGTAGTATTTTTCTTGACAGGTACATAATCTTGTACTACGTATATTTATAAGGGACATGTGGTACACTTCACAGTTTGCCTAATTAATTAATTCACCATTACTTGGCACATTTCTTTTACCTTTTCTAGGGCTATTCTACCACAAAGAAATTCATTGCTACTCAAGGTTTGCAAATAAATTATTTATAATTCCCTTGTGGTTAAAATTAATTCAAAAGTAGCAACATTTTAATCATGTTAATAGTGAAGTAGGACTAGCAATTATGTCATGCTTCATACTATGTTAAAGATAACAAAAAAATACAAGTGAATAAAACGAATACAAGTGAGACTGTTGAGAATATTAAGTGTATATTCCTATAAGGATTTGAAGTATAGAATATATCACATATTCTATTTTTGACAGCAGATAATACTGTATTTTTTTACAGGACCCTTGCCTAACACAGTATTGCCATTTTGGAAGATGGTGTGGCAGGTTAAGTCACCTACTATAGTTATGCTGACCAATGTTGTTGAAGGAGGTAAAGATAAGTGCAGCAACTACTGGTCGATACAGGGTACCATGACCGTGGGCCCTTTTTCAGTTACCATTACCAGTCAGCAGATTTTGGCTGATTATACCATACGATCGCTTATTGTAAAGGTGGGTGTGACATGGTCAAGTCTGCAGAAAGCCTTGTTGAGCCTAATTAGCTTTTTAAGTTGTGATATGTGTAATATTCATATATTATTTGATCATTTTCACTTACTGCTAGATGAAATCTGATAATTAGTAATTCAAGTTCACATACCTAGCTGTATAAAATTACCATTAACTTATTTTCTCTAATAGAGAACATCCTCAATGAAGTAATTATAACAAAAATACAATGCAATTTTTCGGTAATTTTTCACAAAATATTACCATTGATATTTTCTTTCTTCAGCTCAATGGAACATCTCCACATCGACAGCTCAAGGTTCAACAGTTTCATTTTACCAGTTGGCCAGACCATGGTGTCCCTGACTATGCCTCTCCTCTTCTCACCTTCTATCGCCGGGCATGTAAAGAGCACCCAAGCAACAAAGGACCCATGATAGTTCACTGCAGGTATAGTCTCAAGTAAAAATACAATAGATGTGAATTAGCTTTTCCTAACTTGATTTCAAATATCTCAAAGCAATATTGGGATTAGGGTGTGGTTTAAGGGACTCTTTATCAGATTTTATCTCTAGTACATTAGTATTATTGTATTTGTAGCAATAAGTATGATCAAGTGTACAGTTAAAATGTACTTGAGTGGCACTAGAAAATTGAAAAAAGGGCATAAACTATAACATTTGTTTTTATTATGTTTTGTACTCCCATGGACTGTGATTAATAATTGACAGCTTATGCGTACACTAGTACATGATTATATTATTTAAACAAACTGGACAATTATAACAGCATATACTCAAGCCAGTTATAATATCATAGTGCTGGTGTGGGCCGAACTGGAACTTTCATTGGACTTGACATGATCCTTCAACAAGCAACAAAGGAGGGTGTGGTTGACGTAATTGGCACTATAAAGAAAATGCGCCAGCAAAGAGTGTACATGGTTCAAGCAGTGGTAAGAAAATAATGAAAACTATAAAAAAAAATTTTTGACAACCGAGTAAAGTGTGCAATAATATACATAATTTATATGTAGCTATATACGATATATATAATTATGCTACAGGTGTCTAAATGATTAAAAGTTGACAGCATGGCTATTGTACAA
>WLWI01003309.1_pt1 | contig 13830 bp, 7 predicted proteins | sample 6701501 | NCBI WGS metagenome assembly WLWI01 (sample SAMN12718690, study PRJNA515312) | sponge metagenome | isolation source: marine sponge | host: Mycale hentscheli | place: New Zealand: South Island, Marlborough, Capsize Point | collected 2014-11-01
TACATGTTAAATTTAGTGATTCACCAGCTACTACATTTCTTTCATCGTAAGTGATTGACGTGGAAGTAACTATGAACACATATTTTAGTCACTATCACAAATATCATCAACAAAATATCCAGTAGCATTATGACTGTAAACTTTAAAATCATAATAAAATGCATTGTGATGCTTTTATTAGACCAGTAATGTCACAAATAGACAAATAAGCTCTATCTAGTTGCACATTGTACAAAAAAATCTTTATAAATGAACCTTTATATTTATAATTCTTAATACTACATGACATTGTTGTAGAGCTTATTGTTTTTTTCTAATCCTCACGGTAATAAAAGCATGTAATATTGGCCATACAATATGAAACTATGGTATGTATTTATTATTTTTTTTCTTTAGCATGTGAAGAGAGAAGTAACTATACATATGGAGAACAATATGAAAAAATATAAAAAACAAATTTATTGGCATACTGGTTACTGTACTATATTGGGAGAGATCAATTTAAATCAAAAATACATCACGATGTAATTTAATAGGGAACAGCTTGTAATTTTATGCAGCAGCAAAATTATTAAGTTAAGAATTATTATACTTTTAGATAGTGACTTACCAGTGACAGTGTTTATAATATTGACAGTAGCAGTAACATTCATTCCATTTTCAGCTGGTACATTGCATGTATATAATCCTAATGGTTCAATTGGAGACCCTATGCTTCCTAAACGAACTTGCCGTGTATGCACTACTCTGTATAATGCTGCTCTATATTCTAATGAGTCCATTATGCTATTGAACGTAACTACAGGTTGTCCCATTGGTGTATACCAATTTCCAATAGTTCCGGTACCAGATTCAGATTTCCTACAACAATTATAATTTACGTAAGTAGTGTCACACACAAGGGTATTTCCAGGATTATCTGAAGCGCTCAGATTTTGCATCCCTATATCTGTAATATTTATAGTATCTCCATCCTTCAATGTCTTGGAACCTATCCGTAACATTAATCCTGCAATGACAATAATTATAGTATACTCTATTTATAAAATGATCTTCAAGATTAAATGCAAATACAATTTAATTACACTAGAAGTCTTTGAAATGTTGTATTATATTCAATGTAATTAACACATACCGTATATTATTACAGGATATTCTTCACTTTGTCTTATAATTGAATTATTTAGGTACTCTAAGAAGGCTTCGATATGACAAATATACTTTGTCTTATTGTGAGATAGGTCAAGAGGACTTAAGTCTAACTGATTAAAAGTTAGGTTTTCTACAATTGAATTATTTCCTTCACTCCATGAATAACGGATTGTTGCCATTAATGCTGATGGTATGTCCACATTACAAGTGAGAGTATAATTGGTTCCAACTCTTGGACTTCTACTCTCAGCAATGCTAATTAGTATGTTAGGAACTGCATTAAGATAATGTGATGATATAAACTTCTTTTTGACATAATATTAGACAATACCTGTTACTGTAATTATGACAGAAGAGGTTATATTTGAATCGCTTATAGACACTGTACAATGTATGACTGGATTAACTTGACGAACTCTCTGTATGTGTACTGTGTTTGAAAATTTATTAGCACTTCCTTCAACAAACACACCAAAATATGAACCATGAGATGCTTGACCAGTCCAATAAAAAAATGGAGTTCCTCGACCAAATATACTAGCATTACAAGTTAAACTCAGTGATTGACCTGCTACTACTTCTGGGTTGGTAGGTGTTATAGAGCTTGAATTAACTGCAATAACAAACACATAGTGAAAAAAAAATCAGAAAGCAGTAATTGAATTTTTTTTATTCTGCATAATTTTGATACAAATATTTTGAATCCACCTAGCTAGACTCTTTACTTAATCAGTGAATAATATAAATTGAGACTTAGTGTACCTTCAATAAATTGTATACTATTAGGATACCAAATACCTTCAGACTCAAATGAATATTTTTATTACCACCTGTGCAAACTTGACTTAAATTATAATGTCTTACTGTTTTTGTTGTGCTAACTATGTTTAAAGAAATTAATCATCAATATTTTGGCAAAGCCAATTTGAAATGTATTTTATTTAATTAACAACAAATTAATTACTATTACATAATAAGAATTGTTAGCATGAGTGGTTGATAATATCAAAAAAAATTAAAAATAACTTACCAGATACTTCGTTAGTGATATTGATAGTTGCATTAACTAACCTACCACTCATATCAGGTACTGAACAAGTATATACCCCCAATGGTCCCACAGGATATCCTTTACTTTCGAGACGAACTTGTTGAGCAGCAACCACTCTGTATAATGTGTCATTGTATTGTTCTAAGTTAGCACGCGTAATAACAGCTGACCCATTTGGTAAATACCAGTTTCCAATGGCCCCTATTCCACTCTCAGCTTTTCTACAACAATTCCGATTGGTGTTATTAGTGTCACACACTACAGAGTTTCCAGTGTCATTTCCTATACTTATGATAGGTACAGACTCTCCATCATTTAGCATAGCTGTTCCCATTCTAAGCAATAAACCTGCAAATAAATAGTACAACAATGAACGTGAACATTATAAAATTGTAGTAATAAAAACTGTTTAATTATCAATCGTAAGTTTATTCACTTAGTTTCCCCAGTATGATAAGAGTGGAAATGCTCATACATCAACTAACATTAATAACAATAAAAACATGCTTGTAAAGATTGAAAATGAGGCTGATAGAAGTAGTTGCTTCAAGTCTGGTTTTCTTTTAATATTAAAATAAATTTAATGTCATAGTCAATTATAACTATCTCTTTGTTCATCTGATCATGTTTTTATTTTGATGCCATATCCAACAATGATGCTTTTTTAATCCATATCTGGAACTCAAACGTAATCCTGAGTGTTCTTTGCATTATAGGAACGTTTTTAAGGTCTAAAAACTTTGGGAATAGCTAGAAGAAGGTGATATGTAGATACTAAGAAGTTAAAACATTTTTTTGGTCAAAATATACCTGCGGTTGTGTTTTTCGTAATCTCAAAATGAAGATATTGTGTGCAAAGTGGGCTGTTTTAGCAGATCCTGTCAATATGGCTATATATATTTTTTTGCACACATGCTACATACAGTATAGTCACTATAGAATATACACAACAATCATATCACCTTCAGAATTTACGTATGATGCCTGAAGCAGTCCAAGAACCACAAGAAGATAACACCACCTCACATTTTCTACTGCGAATACCATCGTCGCGCTTTTTGTCCACTTCCAATTGATAGGAGGGGAAATGTAACTCATTTTATACTCGCGAGTATCCTGTATAGCTATTCTACTCCGCACGAACGTGGCGGACATTTTGCCGGAAGTCCTTTAGCAAAGAACCATACATTAAGAACCATAAAGAAGCTGAATCATCTAGCCTGCATTAAAAAAATGCAAAATTATTTTTTCCAAAAAATCGGTCTGAGTAGGTAACTCTTTGCTTTCTACTTTTGGGGGTGTAAGGGTCTTGAGATGGATGTAATAAACCTAAAGGAATGCATAAGTTCCCAGGTCAGGGGCGTACCTTGGATTTTGATCATTAAATTATCCAAATAATTTAGGTTAGTGCACAGCCAGGCACCGTAACGATCAACCCTACACGTTGCTGCTGGAGGTAGTTAGAAAGCAATAGTAGGCAGGATTAACAAAAAAATTGTTTACTCTATATCAGTATGCATCCAGCTTAAAGAGTAGAAGGTTGGGTTTTTATAATGATATCTATATATCCCTATAGGCGCAGTTGTGTGAAAATTAGACATCTAAAATATAAATTATTTTATTAATGTTCGTAAAACTCAGTCCGTTAAAAATGTTGTTTATTGAGGTTACACCTGTGTTAATGATTGTGTGAACTACTACTGTCCTAATGTTGAAACTTTTTGTTCAGTTCAAACCAGAAAATGATTACTAAACTAAATGTCGTCATACTTTAAGGACTAACCGAGCTATACTATATAAAGTTACACTATATAAAGTTTCATTACCTAATTCGGTATCTTAAGACAGTTAGCTTTCAATTTCACTTTTTATGAAACAGAAAAGTAAGAAAAGAAAGATCCTCGCATCATTTATAAGTGGTAAGGCTGAGACTCAGCTGTGTGGGGAGCTGAATACTCTAGCTGAGTTTGAGTAGATTATGTTGCGGAAGCCGTCTCCCAATTATACGTTTCCTGACGTCACAACTTCGAAGCAGCACATAACAGTAGACTAAATCGGCTGCTAAACGCGTGGGTAAATCGTGGGGTGATTGAATCTACTTCTGGGGAGATTGAAGCTAGCTAGAATTTTTTACTAGGGTGCTGGTGTAATTGGTGCACGAGCAAAGTGAGCAAGACACTCACTGTAAAAACAGAAGTATGCATAGCACACTAAGTAAGGTGTGCTGATGAAGTCGCAATAAGCACACCATTTTTGGAATGCACAGCAAATCTGGAGTGCTCAACACACTAAAATATGTATGGATAGCAGTCTCTTTTAGGTCACAGGTGCTGGAGTTCCTCTGACGAAGTATCTATATGAACCTCCTCTGATGGGAACTGAAGTGGGCGTGGCAAGAGAGGAGGGGAGTTCTTTGGTTCGTGTTGTGCACACTTCTGATTTGAGCACACCATTATGATATTCTTTTTAATTTTTCAACAACATTATTAACATAATGTTAAGATATGACCCAAAATCTGGAAGAACGTTCTGAAGATCTTGATTGACCTTCTTGCTTGTATTCTTCCTTTATCAGACCAGTGATACTTGGAAGGAAAATAGCATCTTCTTATGTAGCAATGACTTTGCTGGATTTCATGTGGGTAAACTATGAATATAATTAAAATGTGCAGAAGTTGATGGAAAGACCATAGTATGTGCAGTTATTGTATATTATTGAAAAATCATTTACAGTGTGGCTTCATTATATAGTGCAGTCACTATCTCTGTACTTCGGGATAAACTTTCTCTGGAATTTTGCTTTTAACTGATGGCTCCTCCTAATCTGTTGAAAAATTCTGTCTAATACGGGTAGAACTTCTGCGCCAAAGAATGACGTGTCCAACTAGAAACTACTTGAACTGATATTTATATATATTCCAAATGTTCTTTATAACACTGTTTAGACTGTATGACCTTGACACTTGTTCTAAAAAATGATTAATAATAATTTTTGAGGATATCAAGAAACCAAATATATTTCTAACCTTGCAGTCAGTGATAGGATCTGTTCAAGTGAAGTCAAGCTTTCTTCTAAAGAGCCAACTATAGTCTATCCTAACATGTTTACTGAGTTCAAAAACAAAGTCAGTTGAGGTGTGCAAAACACACTTGGTATTTAACACACCAAAATAAAGGAGTGCTTAACACATTCAGTATCATAAAAAGTGTGCTAGATACACTTTATGTTATGCACACCTAAGGTGTCCTGAGTGTTCAGTGTGCTATGCACACTTCTATTCTTACAGTGATATAGAGGCCAAGGGTATCAAATTGAGATTCAGGACATTTGTTTATAAGATTTAGATCACTTATAGTCATAAATTTGGTATGAATTCACCTTTCACTGCTATTCAGCTAGCCATATTTAGTGAAACCAAAATAAAGTATGCATGATGCTGTAGTTAAAGTGATGCTATAATCATGTTTGTTGTTATGAACACATCAAGCTGCTCTGATGTGTTTATACACCCAAGGAAGTATCCCACCCTATTCATACGTTTTGGCCTTGTTTTGTTGTATACCATAACTCCATCAGGCATCTCTGATTCCAAGACTGTTTGTAATTAACTACTTTAGCTTTCTTTCACTTTATCACGTGGTTGTTACAACAGCATGCTTCGCAACTTCGCAGGTGTAGCATGTGCCATCAGATGAGACCAGGGCTATTTGATGTTCTTTCACCCTATGCTCCAGTGTCCTCCCAGGCTGTCCTATATACATAAGCTTTGTCACATGTTCCATATGGTATCCCATAAACCACTTCATTCTTCTGATGTTCGGGTGATTTTGTTTTTGGGTGTACTGGGATTTGCCTCAAGATGATGTGGGGTTTTAAACATGTTTTCATGTTCAAGTGTGGTAGCATTCTTCTGAAAGACTTAGACAAATTTTTTACATATGATAATATTATGACTGTTACATTTGATGGATCTCTGTCTGATAGCTTAGAGGGAGGGTTAAAGTCATGGACAAAATAGTAATGTGCCATAGATGATCAGATAAGAAATAATTTGTAAATTATAGTAAACAATTTTAGAACAATTACTTTTGAGCAGGGGAAATTGAATTTATTTTTCAAAAATAGTCTCAAGGACAACAACCACACCCATTAATAACTACTTTCCTAATTAGTAGAGTCACCTCAGACAATACCAATATCATTGGAATTCTACTTTTTATGATCTTCTGCACGTATTCAAGAAAAATTTTGTTGTGACATCATTCTGCATAATATTGTTACTAACTTGAGATACATTCAATTCAAAAGAAAATAATATACAAAATGCACAGATGGTCTAACCACTCAGCTACTACAACCACCAGACAATTAACCAAACATTTCATTGTAGTTTTAATGTAGCATAGGAAATAACAACAAAAGTTTCTTTTATATATAATTTTGCTACATTATTAAACTTTACCACTACTTTTATTCTCCTTATAAGGGGTACATGTGCTAGTGAGGGCTATGCTGAAGATTTTTTTTGGCTCAAAACCTGGTCTGTCTGTCTGTTTGACTGTAGAACCTCCCTTATCCAGACCTCTAAGATAGGGCAGCTCCCTCTACCAGGCAGTTGTTAAGTTACCTTTGTAGGGTATAGTACAACTGCTTAATTAAGAATTGCTGCAACTTGGTGTTTACAGAATATTGCATGTAGGTATTATAGTGTATTTTTAATGTTTTAATTCATGTTTTCATTCATGTATTATTCTGAGATAGGGCTAATCTAAGTTACTGGCACCTCCTAAAACCAAGGCACTCCCTAAAATCAATGCTCCTGGATAAGAGAGATTTTACTGTACCCTGTGAAACATTAGGTGCTGTGCGCAGATTAATGTCTGTTTTTATAGCTTGTTACAATTAAACCATAAATGCAAAAATAACTGCATGATATCTTGTATGAATACAATATGCTCTGCTTCAATAGAAATTCTACTAAACCCTTGTGTTTGATTATTTAAAACAACGCTACTTTAAATTATCCCGTATATAATCTAGATTTATTATTATTATAGTAACATGTTCAATAGTCAATATAAAAAAACTAGACAAAGCGAAACTTAATATTTTTCTGTACTCAGATTTAGCTATAACAAAAATTGTACAAAGAATAAAATATTTTCTTTTTTTAATCATAAACAATGTGTATCTGACAGTCAAGAAATCCAGTAAACTTTTCACAAATAAACATGCGATAAAGTATGCCACTTTTTGAAAATTTACTAATTGGTTATACTTTCATAAGCTGCAAATGTGTCATTTTTTAATTGTTGATTTCTTGTTGAAATCTCTCCATATGCTACACAGTTGGTCACGATCATCTCCTCAGATTTGGTATATCTTCTTTTGTTGCATTCAATTTCTTCCAAAGAATTTTTGTTACCCATGTTTTGTCTACTAACTGAAATTGCACTGTTGGAAATTTTTCTAATATAAGAATAAGTGTGATAAATAATATGTTAATTAATATAATTAACCTTATAATTACACGTGTAACTCTAATCAGTTCTAGACCTAATATTAATACAACTGTGAAACAACATTAAGAAAATATATTTGCTGTAATACATTACATACACCATTCAGAACTTTTAATATTTACAATTGACTTTCTCACATATTATATTAAATAACATACTTTTTGTAAATTAGTATTGAAAAAGTAAGCATAATAAAAACTGCAATCAAGATGATTAGTATTACTATTCCACTGATAATCCCACCTGTATTTTCTTCAGAGGCTATGTAACACAAAAATACAGTATAATGGTCATACAATACATTAATGCGATTTCAATATTTATAGTAATAAGTCCAAAGTAAAGACAAAATAACCATGTTTTTTTCATAAGCTCCTTACTCTCTATACACCGGAGTCAAATCAATAGCAACCCCAGCATTACAGGTACCACAGCTACATTACCCTATAGAACTGTCTAAACTGGACAAAGCCGCTGCTAAAATATCAGCTGGGTATGTGAGACAGCCTTTACTGCTTTTCCAGCTGTATATTACCAACCCTAGTACAAAACTGCAGTGAAGGTATCTAGCATAGAATAAGCCATTTCTTGCACTCATCAGAGTGATATGGCATACTACTTCACTATAACGAGGCTTTATTTTCATGAGCCAAAGATTAATGAACAAAATTCTCATCATATCATACTTTGACTCATGGTTAGATACATCATTATAAAAGAATCCTAGTTTATGCAGCTTTTAATAATTCATTTTATGTTCCAACTTCAAGCACTTAAAAAAAGTAAGAAGCATAGAAATCAATTCAACAATTTAAAAACTTGAGAGTGAAAGGCTTATTCTCGAGGTCAGTCAAATTAGCATTCAGCATTAGACAGCCAGGATAATATGTGTGCTCTCTAACCATTGAATAAAATTATAAACTTACAATTGTTAAATGTCTCCTGAATATCAGAAAGTTTTCTGGTTTAAAAAAGATATTAAAAGCAATTTTAGCTGTTGTATTATATATGATTATTCAACAAAAATGCACATCACAACACAACAATATATTAAATATTATTTAGGTCCTTCAAAGTACAAAAACGAGTGTCATAGCCAACATTTTTAGGTCTTGAGTTATGTGTATCAATGTATTGTCATTACAAAAATAGTGGCTTTAAACGTGTATGTATTTGTTATGCATTAAGAAGGATTTGACACAAATTTTTAGAACAAAGTAAATATATTAAATAAAATGTATACTTGCTCACAATGACATAATACATTTTTATAGCTATGACACACATAGCAAGAAGCTGCAATTTAAAAATAAATATATACTTTGAATCAAAATAATGTAAAGCTCCAAGCAGTTTTTGTTTAAAAATTCTTCATTACCTGAAATTGAGTATTTTGTGTGGATATCACAAACGACATATTTCCTCTACTTGTGGTACCTGCACTTGTAGTTAATATGAAGGATATTTCATCAGTGTGATCTTAATTATACTTTTTCAAATAGTGCAGATTGAACTTAAACCTTTCCCATTCAAATAATATAAATGCTTTACCAACTCAGTTCAGCTCATTAATTATTCATGAATAAAGACATTATCGTTGTTGTTACTGACACACAAGTACTCAAAATCACTCATATCACTGAAGCAATACCCTTAATCACAGCTAAATTTGACTCTTTCATTACCCCTGGTTCAATTCTTCCTTAAGATTTATTATATTGTACTTGAAATTCAGACTATGATAATTTGTTTTCCTTACACATACTTATGTAAAATGTAAAATAATTTTGTATTCTGGTGCCAAGATTATACGTTTGTGGATTATACAATCTTAGAGTTAAACAATGAACTACTCACATATACATTTTTCTATGTGTGTTGTGATACAGGTCAACCTTCACATGGATTATATTTTTATTTAAGGGGTGTTATTATTCTTCCTGGTGAATCAATTGATATAAATGACATTGGTAATGATACTGGTCCCCGTAACAGTAGACTAACAGACCTTGTGTGTGACACTACAAATATCAATATTCATTGCTGCAGAAGAAGGGATAATAATTATGAGCAACTCCTTGGAAATTGGCTCTATCCAAACACTTCTGCGGTGGTTAGAAATAATGAAGACAGCTTTACCAATGATATATTTGTTCGCATTCGATACTTAAGACAAGTGAGATTGGTCAAACGAGGAAATGTTACTGGACCTCTGGGGAAATATACATGTGAAGTTCCTGATATGAATGGAACCATCCATCGAGCTAGTATATACATTACATCAAGTAAAGGTGATTCTATTATACATAGCTCGAATTAATATTATTATTATGATAATTTGATTATTTATTGTAAACTTAATGTAAATAGTTGTGTTGATAACATTAAAAGCTCATTAGCTCCCACTGAACGATGTTTGCAGTTAAGCTAATTAAAAAATTGCAGACAATCTATATTCTTGCCAATATGTTCAAAATTTATCTCTTTATTAAACTGGTTGAAAATTATACAATTCTTTATGAGAATTCAGAATTCAGCTAATCGCTGCCACCAAAAAAATTCATTTTAAATTTGTAGGTATCATTACAAATGTCACAACAAGCACTAGTGTGTTAGTGCTAATATTAAATATGGAATGTCAGATTTGAACGAGCGATCACAGCTTTGCAGTGAACCACACCATAAAACCTTATTGGACTAGTAACTTAAAGGATTCTTGGATTGTTTCATTACCGTTTCTATTATCTTCTTTCTTAGTGCTATATTTATTATCCCAAGGTCTTGCCCTGTCCATCCCCTACTCTATAAAATCTGAACAATGCATCACATGTCTGTAGTTAAGAAAGCATATTCACCTACAGTAGCTAACCATAATTTACTACATATCATGATAGAAGAAAACAAGAGAAGCAGGAGAATGCAATGGTCAAGAGAAAAAATATAGTTGCATGTGAGAAAAGGCTGACTTGTGTAACTTTTTCAATGAAGTAGTGAAAGAAAAATACACAGAAATGACAGAGACACTGAGGAGCAGGAGAGATAGACAAAGGAGAAGCGAATTCCTGAGTTAAAGAGAGGAATAAGAAAAACTGAAATATCTCAGGAAGAAAAAGACAACAGGAGAGGAAAAATGGTTGAAAATACATTATACTATTGCATTTCTAACTTGCAAATATTAGTAAATCAAGTGCCATGGTGTGGCGGGGTACTTGCAAGTTCATAATAATATAATTATATTTTCAAGATTACCCAGCATGTACACTATGCCTCACAATCAATTATAGTATTTTAATGGTTTGCAGCTATTGTGCATATATAATTTGCTGGAAATCTTTTAGCAGTGGGAAACTCTGCAAAATTGCAAATATTTAATTTCACACTTGCGAAAAATAAAATGGGACCAACATATCTAGACATATGTGCAATAACTCTAGCATAAAGTTTTCTGGGTGTAGAATCACCTGCTGGCATTAGTTGTTGTTTTAATTAGAGTATCTGCTATTTGTACGAGTACGGGTAATTGCTTTATGAGTGTTATTGATCCCTCATAGCACAGGTTACTCATGTTATCACTCACTAATGTAGGCCAGCCTTCATTTGCACAGTAGCTACATCAATCCTTCGCTCACAATCTCTTAGGTCCAGGATCCACTTCCTCTGGAACTTCGTAACTTGCAGTATGACGGGGCAAAAATGCTCTCTGTTAATTGGCTTCATTTAATCATCTGACTGCATCATGAACTGGGCATATTAAGCTTTCCATTTCGAGAACCAATTTCTTCATTCGTAATTCACCCCTTGAATCAGAATGTCTGCCTCAGACTTCCATCCTGTAAGATTCATGTTAGTGTTTGCAGCCGATTTCTTGAAGTACAAAAGTTAGGCAAGAACCATTACCCGAATTTCATAGAAATTATTAATAAGCTTAGTAGAAGCTATTACTGTTGCTACTGAATTCAGTGAAAATATACTTCCAAAATATTTTGAATTACCCACTGTTGACAGAAAGCCAGGAAGTTTTTGGGGCAAAAAGAAAAACTATGTAATTATTTTGATGTGAATTTTGACAAAAAAAAGGCCCTTCAAGCGTACTTTTTGTTCCAACAGACTAATCACTTTCTATACACAACTGCTTTTAATTGACAAGTACAGTTTTGTAGCCATTTTTGTGAATAGACTTACGGAAGCAATAGCTAATTTAGTTATGTTTTCAAGGCTTAGATAATGTATTTAACTTGTGAAAGCTCAAAAAAAATTCTTGTTCATACTATACTGTTTTCTCGGAAGTTAAACTAGAATTTACCTTAAGTCACTTTTCCATTTGTTATTTTTAGCATTTCTGGTGATACTCATGGACCTGCATGTTTCACTAACACCTGCTTCTTATCTGCCTTCATCACAGCTGTTGTGTTAGTCTTCAACTTCTCTGGTCCACAACTCTGGCTTGATGTGTGTCTACTATTAGAGTCTTAGTCACACCCACTTCCTGTACTTCCAAAACTTAATGGAATGCACCCCTCACACTCTAGCATAAATATTCACTGCTGCTTATAGTTGAAATGCTTCCCTGCTGTTGTGAACTCCCAATCCATGATCTGCTATCATCCTCAGACATTACTTTTCTCTAAAATAAGAACATGATAGTCTTGCTCTTTTTGTCAATAGAAACAACTGACATTGTGTGCATGTTTACAAACAGTTAGCAGAAAATGGAGCTAGAACAATCCTGTCATAAATTTGTGACAACTGTATTCGTTCACATACGTGTATAGTCACGGATTTGTGATTCCTTTATGGTACATTATGCCCGTCATGAATTCGCAACTACACTCTGCTAAGGGTTAATATTGAACAAACTAAAGCAACCTAGCCATCGATGTTTGAATTGATCTGCCTGAGCAACATAAAACAGTGTGCAGATCTATCAGAAGAACGTATAATAATATTACATAAATAATAGTTATATTTACACTATCTCATAATTATAGGTTTATGGCAATGTGCATATGTCGCTGTCAGGAATGTTTCCTGATGTCATGTACTGAACTTAATTATATGAAATTGTGTGACCAGTAAATGATGTTATATTGAATGAAGAACAATGCAAAATACTGCATTAAGTAATCATGTTGCTGTTATTATACTACTGACATTGCTTTGCAGTCCTGTTATGGTTATTAAGTAAATTCAAACACTATTGTGACTAAAAACATTATGTGAATTGTTAACATAAATAGCACTCCTAATGTGATCACCATAAAAATTAAATAATATTATGACAAACAGAATGCAAATCACGATACTTACCTACTGAAACTATAATGTATGAATGATAATTTTCATTCATTAGTGTCAAAAAATAACAACAAAAACAACAAAGATTAGTATGTTGATTATGCCCATCAGTAAAACATCCTCAAATTGAGCTAAGCCAAAAAATGAAGAAGGTCTCTAGAAATATTAGAAATTCAAAGCACTAATTTAAAGACTAAATGGAAAAAAAAAAGTATATTTTCTTAATGTATGATTTTTTTCTTGAAATAATCAGTGCATTTGATTTCTGTAAACTAGCTAGTGTACAATTATCTCGTCAATAGAGTAGCAACAAGACTCAAGAATGAGTCTTTATTAAAACTCAATGACGAGTCTATACAATTGCATGTAGCCGAACTATGGATGAGTTGGACCCCATCACTCAGATAATGATGAGCTAAAGTGATTGCCACACAACCATTGTGCACAGGTGAGTCTTTCATATTAGTATCTGCAACTTCACAAAACCATTGTGCACAGGTGAGTCTTTCATATTAGTATCTGCAACTTATTTACATATACTATTAGAGCATGCAATAATATTTAAGAATACGTAGAAATGGTTAAGTAAAAGGGACATATGGTAATAGTCAATACACCAATTTAGTCAATAACTTGCTCATTTGAGTCACAGTCAACAACAGATAGCTTCTGAAGTGTATACGATTCTTCTTCCTTAGACTTCATGACGGCAACCACACTCCGGTCCATCTTTACACCAATACTTGCATCTATTCCAATGAAGTTGGTAGAGAAGCCCTTAGTGCAGTCATGGTTTTGAATCACTAAGA
>WLWI01003314.1_pt1 | contig 13823 bp, 10 predicted proteins | sample 6701501 | NCBI WGS metagenome assembly WLWI01 (sample SAMN12718690, study PRJNA515312) | sponge metagenome | isolation source: marine sponge | host: Mycale hentscheli | place: New Zealand: South Island, Marlborough, Capsize Point | collected 2014-11-01
ATCTGAGTTTTCTTGACCAAATATATGCACTATGGTTGCCTTATGTCTCTGATGCATACTAACACATGTAGCTCTAGGTGTGCATTCCCTTTGAAAAAAAATCCTGGCTACAGCCCTGCACCTTAATGGTCAGACTATTGGACAATAATATACTCAGAGTTACAGCTAATTTGATTACAAAGTGTTGTACTTTGTGTTCCTTTACCAAAACTGATAATAAAATAATAAGCTTAATGCCTAATGTTTATAAAAAATGGCTTCTAGTCTAATTGTGTCAATATCTTGCAATCGTTTCTAGGTTGTTTCATTGTCTTAAAATCTCTATACAGTCTTCCATGTAGTCATAGAATCGACTATTTTCATCTTAACTACAAGAAGACCAACAGGTTTTATGTCACTTATAATAGTTGCTTACTGTCTCAGTCTCTTGTTATGTTGCTTATTTTTAAATGGGTAAATTACTGTGCCTTATTGTTAAAGCATCATAGTGAAGTTTTATGCCAGCTTTTCTACCTTTTTAGGCTATTGCATATTATAAACTTCAACTAATTATACATTGTGTTGCATAGATTCTACTGTCATGTCTCACATCAGCTTATCACATTTTCAATCTCATAATCATTGTCTTGTAAGCTTCAAAGCTTATTTACAGTTACTAATGTAAATATTGGTACACTTACAGTTTTCAATTCTGTACAATTATCCTCAAAGATTGTGTCGCTTATCAAATCTTTTTAGAACACCAAGTTTATGACTTAATTTTAGCTATTATATTGTAGTCCAGTAGCAAATGTACTCTATGGTGTGTATTAAAATTGTCAATCTTGTACAGTCTCCTGCATCTATTGCATTCCCTTGCAATCTCCTTCATTTCTATCTGTCCTTTGCAATAATTGCATGTAGTCAGTTCATAATTTAAGTTCTTGAAGCTTTCAGAACCTCTTGCAATCTTTCACAGTCTTACAATTCTCTTGCAGTCATTTATTTGATGAAGATATAGCTCTAGGTTAAAAATATTTGGTTATTATAACAAAATACTGAATAGTTCCTAAGAGTCTTTAAATTGGCTTGCAGTCTCTTATTATCCATTGAAAATTCTTCTGGTTTCTAGAAGTTGTTATAATGTTTAGTAGTAGTAGTCAAGACATCCAGTAGTAGTCATTTGGTAGTTGTAGGCTAAGGAGTCGAGAGAAAAGCAAAGGCAAAATGTGAAAAATCTTTGCTTCTCTCTAGACCCCTCTAATTGAGAAAGTTTCAATCTAGTTTTTATGAAGGGTCAAAACTTGATAATTGTGATGATAAAGCCTTTTCAATCCACTAATTATGGCTCTTCTCTGGAGAGGGAGGTGTTTCTGGTCGTCACCAACATAGTTACCAATCTGAAGCAATCCGGCAGCATTTTCCCACCTCCCCCACCCTCCAGGAAAGAAGTACAGGCAGGAATTTGACAGTGGATAGTCAGAACAGGTTACAGCAGCTCCATCCAGAATTCTATGGGTTTCTGGATGTAATTGGTGTGGCGTCTGATGGTCGGGCTGGGCAGTTTCCCCCTGTGACCTTCACAAAGGCAATCCAGGAGGGCTATTTGCAGGGGGAAAACCCTAGCAGATAGTAGGCCCAAAAAAGGGGATAGTCAGGGGGAATCAGAAACATCAGCTGGGGTCTTGCGACTCCAGGCTCACCAGTCACTACACCTTCTTGCCAAAATATAGTAGTATTAGTGGTGTAGTTTACAGAGGGAATTAGTTTCTTTAGACTCTTCAGTCTCTTCTAGTCATACGATCTCTTTATTCTCTTCTAGTATCTTTAGTTACTTCTTGTCTCGTCAGTCTCTTTACTCATCTTTTTTAGTCTCTTCAGCCCCCTCCAGTTCATTATATACTATGTCTTAGTCTCTTTTGTCCATACTAGTTTCTCGTACTATCTCATTGTGTCCTAGTGTTTTTAAAAAAGACTAAAGAGACTAGAAGTGACTAAATAAACTGGAAGAGACTGACAGACTAAACAGAAGACTAGAAGAGATCAAAGAGACTAAATAGACTTAAGGAAACTAAAGAGACCAGAAGAGATTAAAGCATCTACAGAGACTGAAGAGATCAAACGAGACTAAAGAAACTAACTAAAGAGACCTAGAAGAGGCTGAAGAGACCAGAAATAACTAAATAAACTGGAGAGACTACGGAGACTAGAAGAGACCAAAGAGACTTAAATAGGAGAGACTAAAGATACTAGAAGAGACTAGAGATACTAGAAGAGACTGAAGAGTAAGAAAATAAAAGACTAAAAAAACTAGAAAAAACCAAAAGACTAAAGAGACATAAGACTCTAGGAGAGACTAAAAGAAATTGAAGAGACAAACTTAGAGAAGAAAAGACTAAAGAGACTAGAAAAGACTAAATATGTCCGAGAGATGAAAATTGATCATGATTCATGGATGCTGTTAAGAATTATAGAGCCATCTTAGTGTACTTATACTGTTCTTATGTTCAAATGATGTGACTGGCAATGTTCGTGCAATTTAGAGAAGACTTTAAACTGTGTTGCTGACCAAGCTTTTAATGAAACATGTAGTTTTTTTGTACAATTACTCTAGACTAATTAAACATCAAATGTTGAAATCATTCACAGCTTGACATCCTAGTATGCAATGCAATTCAAAAACTTAATCTAGCCTTAAGTCTTTTTCAGTCTATTGAAATTTGCTGTCTAACAGTTTTAAGTTTTACCATGTAAAGGACTTTATTAAAGAGAGTATGTATAAAGCCCGGAGAGCTAGGCCTGTAATTATTGTCCCTTACCATCTCTTATTGTGTATTCTTGTCTCTTACAGCCTTACAACTATCTCTTATAGTATCATAGATGGGAGCCTCTTACATATACAGTCTGACAAACACATTATCTGCTTACAGTTATAACATCTCTCTTACCAGTTTTGTAGCTATTCTATCTTGCAATCTCATCTTACTGCCTCATGCACAGTTTTAGCAGTGTGTTTCTTGGTCTAATTGTTACAGTATCTTATGGCCTCCTGCTGCGTTCACATCAAACTATTATAATCTGCAATATCTTGAAGATGTAATAGCTCATTTTACAGTCCGTTTTATCATTGTTTACTAACATCATTATTTACAGACAGTAACATTTTTTCACACTGTCTCTGTAGTTATTTTTTATAGTCCAATGACATTTTAATGTTTCTTTGCTTACATTACAAATGTGCGGTTGCTTCCAATATCAGTTTTAATAGTTTATTAGCTACAATATTCTGGTCACTTACAATCCCTAAGACTTCTGCATTTGTACACTCTCTTAAAGTCGTAACTTTTACAATAGTCATTTTCTTTAATCTTATAATATTTTACTAGTATCTTGTAGTCTTTGATAATAATCACTCTCATACCATACTTTTTTTGCACTTTGCATACTCTCACTATTTTTATACTGTTGAGTAGTACCGCTTGCTGCAGTCTCATCTCAACCGACTATCAAAATTATGTGCTATCAGAATACGTTGGCTTCCTTGCTGCCATTGTACTGTGGAAGCATGCTAGCATTAGTTCACTGAGCATGCTCAAGACTACCTCTGTCTACCCACACCAGAAACCTGCCTTATTCTACCACCCCTTGCTCTATCTACCACATCAGTGCTACCCCTAAGAACACTACCACCCCCTCCTACTTGGGTCTTCCGTTAACTTTGGTTAATTTGGAAACAATGTCACATACAAGTCGTGAGCATCTTAACAGAAGACAAAACAATAAACAAAAACAACAACAACAGCAACAAATGGCAGGCTCTAAATAGAGAATGAAGAAAAGTACTGTTTGCCATTGATGCAACTAAATTCAACTGCAAAAGATACACAGCGTGCTATCAGAGTTCTGCAAGGTACTATCCTGAGGGTTCATCTGCAATCAAGAAATATTTTGGTACGTACACATAGTATTGATAGGTGAACTTGAGTACTACTCAAAAAAATGATTACATGTAGCTGTTGTTTTTTTTTAGTTAGGGCACTCGTTTTAAACGTGGTGTGGATTGAAGGATAGTGAACTATAATGGAGGGTTCTCTTTGCATGGCTACTTTTTGTATTTGAATAGAAGGCTAGAGGTCAAAGGGCATGCCAGGGATTCTTCTTTTTATACCCGGACCTCCGGAAGGAGTTCAGAATGTGGTAAACGAGGCCACAAATTTTGCATACAGAGAATAGCATTGAATTATAAACGCGACCTCTACGTTTAAGCTGTATATAACGTAATTCCCTCTGTAAACTGCACCATTAGTACTACTACTTTGGCGAGAAAGAGTAGCGACTGCATCCCTTGAGGCCTGGTCAGTGTGCCTGTATTAGAAAGCAACAACAATGCTGAGGCTGAAGTGCCTTTACAAGGATCAGGTGATGTATGCATTATGAATATCATTACAGCTAATTGTCCACAAAAGAATACATTAATAAGCTGTCCTGCAGAAGGGGGATTCACAATTGGTCACCACAAGAATGACCATCCAGCCTGTACTGCTTTAGCAGCATGGCTGATTACCCAATCAGAGATAACAAACCTCTTTTCCTGCACACTTTCTTGCCTTGCCAAGAAGTTAAAGATGACTTAAGACGAGACATCTTGTGTGCCGGTAGGCGGACCTCAAGATTCACCAAGTCTAGCTCCAGTCCCAACACACTTATGGTCGTGGCTGGACCTTCATTTTGTTCGGGCTCTGTAGGGAGACCTGCCTATATCACTTTCATCGTACACACATTCTTGGCACATTCCTGCTTGCCTGGGTATGGAGGGGGAGTGGTGGATGATATGGAGGGGGAGTGGTGGATATGGAAAGGGAGTGGTGGATGATATGGAGGTGGAGTGGTGGATGATATGAAGGGGGAGTGGATGATGATATGGAGGGGGAGTGGTGGATGATATGGAGGGGGAGTGGTGGATGATATGGAGGGGGAGTGGTGGATGATAGGAGGGGGAGTGGTAGATGATATGGAGGGAGTGGTGGATGGCACCCAATCATCAATGTAGTGGCCAACCCAAGTCACACCTCTCTCCTCTATTGCCCATTGCAATGCATATGCTACTGCTGTAAACAGCAATGGGGCAGACCGGAGGCCAAATGGCAAGGCCATATCTACAAACACTTCCCCCCTTCATTGCACCCCCAGCAAACACCTATCTCTTGGATATACAGGAATGTGTCTCTATGGCTGCTTCAGATCTATTTTAGCAAGTTGTATGTGTGAAGCACTGAGCATACAGGCTTGGCTCTACCTTAGCCCACAACTATGAAGAGTCCCTAGATGCCTCCATTCAAAATTTCTGATCATAGATGATCCATGCTGGCCATTTGTATTTTTGGCTTGCCTTTGCAATGATTCCAAGATAAGCCATCAATTCTGGAACCTTTTCCAGCCTTTTGCGAGCCACCACTGCCGTTAACAAACTGAAACACTGTGTCCATGTGGATAATTCTGGGATTAGCCTTGGGGTTTGTACAAAGTCAGCCGCCTGAACCAGCATAACCTGTCTTTTGAAAGCATGGCCAAATGGCCTACCTTTACCCCTGGCTGGAGGGACTTCCCCAAAATCAATAAACTCGTCTGCTTCAATCTTTTCCACCACCTTCTTTGGTAAACCTGGCAGGCTTGCTCCCAATTGCACCAATGGCAGCAGTGTGCCAGTCGTCCCTGCTGCTCTGCATATTAATGACTCCGTCTCTCCTGCTCTTGCAAACTGCTCCATTGCTTCTGAGATCGCATCCTCATGCCCTCTTCCACTTGTCACTCGTACACAACTCTGCCACCTCAGGCATCAGCCCTGCATAATGTACAATATGACCAGTAATAGCATAGTCTGACCAGCCCTTGCCATGGTGGACTACTCGTGGGAGAATGACAGGATGATCTAGGGAGTCAAACTGAGAGGGAAATGGGAAAGAACTGGAGGAACAAGAAAGGGGAACACACAACGATAGATGGAAGGAGAGGACTCTGGAAGGGTCTCTGGGATAACTCCCCAGTTTCTGGACTTCAGCTCTATCCCTCCAGCTTCTTGGCCAGACTCTTGCTCAATGAAACTCGCTCATACTAGCTATATTTTCTTGCTAATCAAGACATGGACCATTACTACCTGACCCAAACCTTGCCTTTTTAAGACATTCATTTTTATTCTTGACCATGCACTTTGCGGCATTCACTGTGCCAAATGAGACACGCTCCTTGCTTCTGAGATCTACCATCTACCTCTGAAACATGCAGCTTGCTCTTGTGCACGAGACCCGAACTTTGAGACATGCCCCTTGCACTTTGAGATAAACACTTTATATTTTTTGGACATGTACCTTGCTTTCCTTGTCTATAAGTTTTACTCCTGGCTTTTAGACATGCATTTTTTAAAAATAATGTGCTGCTAGCTCTCTTGACATGTACCTTGCATTTTTGAAGTGCCCATTGTATCCTTAGACGTGCCCCCTGCCTTTCTCGCCATGCATCTTGCATATTGAGCCATGCGCCTTGCATATTGAGCCATGCATCTTGCACAATGAGCCATGCATCTTGCATAATGAGCCATGCATCTTGCTTTTTGAGACTTGTACCTTGCATTTTGAGATGTGCACCTTGCATATTGAGACGTGCATGAGTCATGCACCTTACACCTTGCATATTGAGACGTGCACGAGCCATGCAACTTGCCATAGAGACATGCACCTTGCATTACAGACATGCCCTTAAAGTTTGGGGCCTATAACTACCACACTGCTGAAGCTTCCATTTTGTTTCTTTTTTTTTTTTTTTTTTTTTTTTTTTACTACTGCTACTGTTTCTCTATCAATCCTCCCCAAAGATCACACTCAGACATACCAAGTGGACTACATACTAACTTACCTAACACTCTGATGGCAGCTCTGACTCTCTGTTCACACTGGTTTCTGGTGATTTTCGCACTTCCATCAACTTCTTGGCCACCCCATCCACTATACTTGCCAACGCAGCTTCATCAAGTGTCCCTAGTTTCCTGTGCCATCTGCTAATTTGGACCGAAAACGCTTCCTGATTGCTTCAGATTGCTAGCTATGGTTTCCTTGCTGCCACTTGGGCAGCGGAGTTCGTGATACTGTCAAATATACAAAGTGTTTAAGTAGGACTGTTAGCGGTAGTGGAGATTTTCGACCTCCTTCTTATCTAGCAGGCTAAGAAGACGTGAGAAACAGTCAAGAAACCCTAGTACAGAATTAGAAGTGCACAATTTATGAAATATTAGTAACTAACTAACTAAAATGGTGTGGTGTCTACAGTTATAAACAAAAACGGAATGAAATTTCGACGAATGTAAGGACAATAGAACTGAGCACGCTCGTGTAAGAAATGAACGTAGTTCGCTGAATGGGTTATGTGCTGTAGTGCTCGTCTAGTGGAGGGCTGGACCCCACTTCACCTGGAGTGCTAATGGCATATGGCCTGTGGTTGAGCAACTCAAGCAATTTTAGCAGCAAATACAATATTTAGTGGGCAGTGGCACGAGTGCCTGGAGTATGTTCATAAAATATTTGAAATGTTAATGTATCGTGCATAAAATGATCAGGTGGGAATGAGTGCAAAATTAATCATAGGAAAAAAGAAAACAACAGTACTATTGAAAACTAGGTTCCCTGATGCCACCTTTCTTGAATCGTGGGGATACCAATTCTGGCAACAAAGAATTGAAATAGAATTCCTTCAGTTTTACCATTTCAACTTCCCACCACTTCTTGTTCCTGTAGATGCGCTGAGTGTGAATGTCCTTGCTAGTTTTCACAACAAAGTCACACCATTCACAATCTACACAGTGTAGCTGACATTGAATTTGGTAGTAGTAGTTATGGCGACGTTTCAGCTTGTGTGTACTGCTGTCCTGAGGCAGAATGAGGAGCTCTTACAAGCTTCAGGTATGTTTTTGTCTTTCATACTGTATGGGCACTTTATTTCTAGCAGACCTCTGATCTTCGTGGAATCCATTTTATCGCAAATGATACCATCAAGACTAGCTGCTAGCCAAGGATCTGTGGAAGAAATATAAATCCCTGCATTCTTTAACTTCCACCTCATGTCCCTCACTTACCGAGTCAGTCACATATTGCTGTCGGGCCTTGTCCTCATTTGCCATGCCATATCGAGTCGCTTGGTTTCCCCGAAACGTGCTGTATAATAACGTTTGAACTTTATTGCTACGCTCCGTCGTCTTTCTCATTTTGGCAATAGCACCAACATTAGATGCTGTGATCCGCTTCCTTCTTTCTGCCATCCATTCATCACATGCACTTTGCCCTCTGGTAACTTTCTCTATGTCTCTTACTTCTTCTTGAGTGACTGTCACTTGCGTGTTGTAAAAGCTTTTTTTCAGCGATTCTAATACATCTGAGGCGATGTCGTCATCAACTTGCTCAGGCGAAATTCCACCATCGTGTCTGTTATAGGCACTACGCGCTGCTGCAGAATCATCTATTCGGAGGTATTTGCTCCTTCGTCTTTTTTCCTTGGCTTCCTTTGTAGCTTTCCTTTTCCTATCAGCATCTACTCTCACAGAAGAACGACTTGCTGCATCCGAATACACCTTGTTGGGAGAGGAGCTTGTCACAGTTTTCCACTCTGTGGTCCCCAATTGGGGCCAATATTCTGGCGAAGACCAGCACCCATGCACCTTAGAAGAAAAAAAAACAAAAAAACCATTGAAACTGGATAAGGGAATTTTTTTTTGTAAATTCAAGAAGTAGGTATTTATACTACAATATCAAAGGTACTGAACTAAGATTAAATATAGTCAGAGTACAACGTATGAAAATACTTTATGACCACTGACGGCGAGTGAATATACAGTGTGAAGTGAGTGTCGAAATCGACAAGTTTTACCCAAAAATGGATGCGGTTTCGCGCAAGCCTTTTCTCTACAATTGGCAGGCGGCTCACTGTGTTACGTTATACTTATAAACCAAAATTGAGGGTTGTATGCGATTTATAAATCGAAATACAAACCTAATGATTTTGGTTTATAACTATTTTATAGCTCAAACATAAACAACGAGCAGAGTACAGCGTTAGCTATCTTAGTAATTGTATTAAAGTACCCAAACTCTTCATTATTCCATTTTGCTTTGATCTGCCTTCCACCATAATTATGGTTGCTAAGAACTATATCAGACTATTCCCCGCTAATACATTTTCTTAGAGCTGTATTCGATTTATAGTTCTTAACGACAAGCGCGGTCGCTCGGGTAACGGGCTATAAGCCTATATAGGTACGTTCAAACTCCGATCTCATTGCTCAATTCGCGGTGGTGAATACGTTACCACCTCCTAGGAGGTGAATGGGTAAACCGTCTTATCAAAACTAGTTTATGTGAGTTTTAATACCAAAAAGATATATAAGCTGCCATTACACAGCTTTTTGTTTTGTTTTGTTTTTTGCAGCGAAGGTCATTCCAAAACGCACATCTTGATAAATGCATTCTGTGGGTCGGGCCGACAGAAAGTGATGAGGCGTGGCAGGATACCACGCCTCCAACAGAACAGAACTAGTCATGCACACACACAGTCATATTTTTGGTACTCTGTATTTAGCCAGTTAGTTGTTTGTGCAAGTCATTCATTTGTTAATTAGTGTTGATCGTTCGTATGTTTGTGTGTTCCTGCGCTGCAGTGTGAACGTAAAGCTGCAGTGCAGGAAGTCTCTATCTTTCGTGTGTCATAGCCCGTCATAATAGGCGTGGCCTTTACAGTCATATATATACTTGTATCATCCGTCAGACATTTTAGTTCTACCTCGTGCCTTACTTTTTAGACGATAGATTTAAAACTCTATAAGTCAATATTAGGCCGGGGAGGAGGACTCTGGTGGCAGCATACCTCGCCCCACCAGCACATGAGTAAAGTTGGTATCTCCTCTGAGACTGAGTGCGTGCGACCCACACATTCCGTCCCCTTTCCACTGCCTTATAACAGAAACAGTGCGATTGAGCGATGATAATGAGTGAGGTTCACAAATTAAGACTTATACTTCAACAAATACTTTTCTATATTAATCCACTTTACGGTATTAAATAGTTACAAGTCACAAAGAGAAAATACGCGAACTGTAGGTGGTCACTAGACTGCTGCAGGACGCAAATCCAGTGCGCGGGAGGTAAGAGTGGTTGAATATAGCTTACCCTTGTTCGGAGCTGAAGTTTCTCCGCTTTACTCGAAGCTATTGCGTCAGGTCATACTTGTATTGTGAAATCGAATGCCGGTGGACAGACGGACGGACAGACGGACAGACAGACGGACACAGACGGACAGACTGACAGACAGACTGACAGACAGACGACAGACAGACAAACTCACTGCTAAACCCACTGGCAACGTCTCAATATTGCGCCCTCCCACCTAACGCTAATGTTTGTGTTCGTTTATAACAACACTACACAATAATAATGTAGCTGGTAGCATTATTAATTTTGGTGGTTGTGGATTGTACATTTATGCCTTTAATATATATTATTTTTAGTCTAGTGACACTGGCAACATCAGATATAGGTATTACTATATAAAATCTTTAGCCAACACAATTTACAAATAAGGAACTTAGCCTGAAATTTTTTGTAATTTATTTCTAACTTGGATGTATTAAAAAATTCTGAGATATGTTGGCTATTATAGAGTTAATATTTGATCTTCTTTACAGTTTACTTGTCTGGGATCTAAAGAGGTTGTTATCTTTATATATATTTGACAATTAATACTGGCCAAATATGTTAATCTTACTGAAATCTAAGTGACTTTTTCTTCATTGGAGCTGCATTAAACAAAAAAAAAAGTCTCAAAACATATAGTTAGTATAATTCAACCAGTAATTGAGAACTATCACAAAGTGAGGTTACTCCTAGTGAATATGTGATAATCCTGATTCCCAACAAACCTGGCCACAAGAGTGATAACTCCAGTTCTGGAAAAACATCAAATAAATTGGGAACTAGGTTATATTAAACTAGGACACTGAATCCACATTTTGAGTTAACGTTGGATTAATTAGCATATAATCAGAAACCAGAAAGTTTCAGCTCCACTTGATCTTGATATTGCTTACATGCTCACCACAAAGAAGGAATTTTTTGTCAACTTATAATAGAAGCTGTCAAGAAAGAAATTTGGCTGATCAAAGTGAAGTTTATGAACTCTCCTTGCAATCTACCAATTACCTGTAATCAGTTAAACATAATTGCTTAAATTTAATAAGCTGAAAGTGATCTTCAAATTAGAGGCAGTTATTTTATCACAATTAATAGCCTAATGACCTGCCAGTGTCTGCAAGCCATGGTCAAATGGCCACTTCCTTGACAAGCAATAGAGCTTCACTGAGGTAATCCTTGAGATTTGAAATCATTAGCTGTCAAGAAAGTTGCTTGAAGATTGGAGCCTGTGATATGTATGCATACCTAAGAAGTTGCTTGATAATTGGAGCCTATGATATGTATGCATACCTATTTTACTTAAATTCCTTTTTGTATGCCTTATTATTATAATATGAAAATTATTTTTCAGGAAATAATCAGCAGCAAACTGTAATATGTGCTGTAATGGAAGAATTATTAAGCAATGCAAAGCAATCGGGTGCTTGTACTATTAATACAGATTGTAACTTATTGTTCTGCAAAAGCTGGAAATCAATACCAATAAATTCTTTATTTATTCAGTTTGATTTATGCTCACCTGTTCAATCGATGTATTTATTTGCAAAATCTAATATCACGGAATTTCTCTCGGGCACTAAAATTACATCCTCAGGAATCATCCACATACGAGATGGATCAAACAGCAAATTTAAAATCATTTTTAGTCCGGCTAAAGCTGTGCTTGAATTTGAAGTAAGTTCCAGATAATATTGGGTGTTCCTGTTCACATAATGTGTATAAAATCACAAAGTTAGTACAATCTTTAAATTATTTATACAAAATACTTTTATAGGTGAAACTATTTTTAGGATTCACTCTCTAGTACTCCTTATCATAACAAACTTGTCTTCTAATTTTTGTTCCAAGCCAGCAATTTAGGACTGATTTATTAAAAGCCTACTCAATAAATATAAGTCATTAAAAAATGAATAGTTACTTTTCTGTTGGTGTCATGTTGAGGCTCCCTAAAACACAGAGTTGTCTCACTGCAAATTGAAAACACTTAGCATGTTAAAGTAGCTAACATCACTGTGACGTCATGCCATGTAGGTAGATGTATCTGTTCATAACATAATGCATAAGTTATTTGTGATCAGTGAAGTTATGCTCATTCATTTTTATTATCTTGTTATGTATACTCTTTTTGTAATCCCTTTCATTAAAATTTTTATTCCTAACGTTATCATTCATTCTTACCAGAAGGTAGACATTTCAATTGTTTCTACAAGCATTCAGGTATCTGGAGTTTGTCAATTGTTAAAAAAATTTGAGCCTGATAGTAAGTATAAAAACAATGCTTATAGGAGTTTACAATTCACTGTTACATAATCTTTGAAGAACTGGTAGTTTTGAATATAATTTGACTTACAAATTTTGCTTCTGTTCATAGAAAAAATATACATCAAGTAAATTGCTCAAATTGATTATCTGGTCCACATTTTGATAGAATTTATTAATTTGATATTAGTAAGCTTAATTATTGGTGATGATTAGGCAATTTACAGATGATCCCATAGTTCACTGGCTTTGGCAGTTTATTCATATGTTTTCTAAATAAAAAGTGGTAGTAGTTTAGCACTCAATTATATTAGACTATTTAGACTTGAACATGTATACATTATGTAAGCAAAATTGTTAAAATACCCGTTAGATGAAATTTTTTTCAATTATTACAGGTATAAAGTGGGCATTACTAATATGAACTGTCTCTAATAACGTACTGACCTTATCCCCCAGTTTATAGAAGTTTTTAAACTTTTTATCCTAGCAGGTAAGCATGCAGGTCTAATTTAATACAAATTCTGCTACTTAACCAAAATTATACATACAAACTTCTCGTCATAGAGAATTATAAATAATTCGACTCCACTGAGCTTTAACCAGTTATTGCTGATAGCAAAAAAAAACGTCACACACTGCCTTGTTATTGTTTTAAAAAAATCTCTTTTATTTAGTAGAGAAATATTGATGGGCGTGGTTTATCTCAGTTTTGAAATGTTTCAATTATGATTTTTAAACTTGTAATATATTTGAAAACTACGTGATGAATGTTTAAAGTGTATGTAGGATGTTGATAGGATTATATAAAAGAGATGGCCACACCCTGGGCACCCATAATAGATCTAAACAGCAAGCGGGTACACTTGCATACATATTTTTTAAAGGTAGAGAACACTGGCTTTCTATATCGACTTTCATACTTGCCAACTGTACCAAAAACTCTGGGATAGTCGTGGATTTATTACTTAGCCACTGTCTCACAACATAATTCTATTTTTTTCCTACGTTTAACCCTGAAATTGATGAACTTGAATGCATGATCTGCAATGACATTACCTAGCTAACTATCAATAGTTGTTGTGGTGTATAACTCATGAATGCTTCAAAACTTGTCAAAATATTCATAAATTAGAGTGTTCATTTCCCTCTAAGGTGCTTATATCATGAAATTATATAGATTCTGGTAAATCTACCACACAATTTCAAGTGTGGGGTCGGCGACCACTACGTACTAGTGGTGTGCTTGAGCACAAATGGCGAGCGAGCCTGATAGTTAGGTAACATAAAACTAAGTATTGTTACTATGTTTTAGCTTAGTTCATGCAAAAACTATAATAGCCGTTATGACCTTTTATT
>WLWI01003315.1_pt1 | contig 13815 bp, 15 predicted proteins | sample 6701501 | NCBI WGS metagenome assembly WLWI01 (sample SAMN12718690, study PRJNA515312) | sponge metagenome | isolation source: marine sponge | host: Mycale hentscheli | place: New Zealand: South Island, Marlborough, Capsize Point | collected 2014-11-01
CCATCACTAATAGGCCAGGCATCGCGTGCTTCTATCCATCACTAATAGGCCAGGCATCGCGTGCTTCTATCCATCACTAATAGGCCAGGCATCGCGTGCTTCTATCCATCACTAATAGGCCAGGCATCGCGTGCTTCTATCCATCACTAATAGGCCAGGCATTGCGTGCTTCTATCCATCACTAATAGGCCAGGCATCGCGTGCTTCTATCCATTACTAATAGGCCAGGCATCGCGTGCTTCTATCCATCACTAATAGGCCAGGCATTGCGTGCTTCTATCCATCACTAATAGGCCAGGCATCGCGTGCTTCTATCCATTAGTTTGAATGAGGAATCTCAGCCACTACACATAATTATTGCTATGGCAACTGGTGACGCCTATTCCCTCCCTCCCTCCCTGTCCACCTGTCATATCACTCTGTCCCTTTCCTTCATTGGCTGTAGTCTTGCAGGCCTCACATCTGTCTCTCTGGACTTGTCCTACCTGATGGCTCCCGACGGTAGGAAACTTGCTCTCACTCTAACATGAGAACTCGAGATCAACTAATGCTCTAGAGATTGTTTTACAGACCAGCTCAATTGCATGTTTCTATTGTTGTTATAATAGATTACTGCTCTGGTGGCTGTAGATTACTATAGTTGTTATTGTTGTTATAATAGATTACTGCTCTGGTGGCTGTATATTACTGTAGTTGTTATTGTTGTTATAATAGATTACTGCTCTGGTGGCTGTATATTACTGTAGTTGTTATTGTTGTTATAATAGATTACTGCTCTGGTGGCTGTATAGTTGTTATTGTTGTTATAATAGATTACTGCTCTGGTGGCTGTATATTACTGTAGTTGTTATTGTTGTTATAATAATACTAAAAAAAATTTTTAATTCTGCTAACTGGTTTTGTTTGTGTAGAGGTGAGTTATCGTCAGCCCCGCCCCGAATCCTCGGACGGCCACTGTCTGTAATTAGTGACACGGACGGGATGGGCGAGGTCTACGAGAACATCAAGACGAGAAGATTCCGCCCGAAGACACGCAAACAAGACGTGGACCTGTACGTGGAGAGTTGCCGCACTAAGTTTGGCTGCTTTGTCCATGGAGATCAGCTTACTGGTGAGAGGTGCAAGGGGGCGGGGAATAAAGAATGGGTGGTTAATTGGGAGTAGCTGAATGACTTTATACAGCTATGCTTACGGGAGAGGGAAGATAGCTTGTGTATGTATTCTGCTACAATGTTTGTCAGCTAAATCAGTGAGTGTGTGTGTGCATGTGTGTGAGTGTGTGTGTGTGTGCGTGTGCGTGCGTTTAGATCTATATGATAATCATTCTAATATCTACACTATTGATCTCACTATAAACGTACGCAAGCACACACAAACAAGTACCTACTGTAGGCTTAGCTCTGGCACAGGGCGGGGTAGTTTAGCTCTGGCACAGGGCGGGGTAGTTTAGCTCTGGCACAGGGCGGGGTAGTTTAGCTCTGGCACAGGGCTGGGTAGTTTAGCTCTGGCACAGGGCGGGGTAGTTTAGCTCTGGCACAGGGCGGGGTTTAGGCTGCTTTCTTTTGTTGTTGTTGTGCTCAGTGATGTGTTACTGGCATTTTTATTTATACAGCCAATGAAATAATATTACTATATTTAGTCCATCCTAAACTAGCCATGATGTGAGTGTGTTTGTGTGTTTGTGTGCAGTTCTACCCAAGCCCATTCAAGAGAGCATCTCGGTGCTGCAGGAACATATCTACCAGCCTCTCTCTCAACATCATATCGAACAGGAGGAGAAACTGGAGAAAAAGAGGTGTGAGAAACAGAAAGGGGTGTGGCAGAATGGCACTATAGTGACAGAGAATGTGATTAAGACATCTTTTCAAGTGTATTTCATTTGTGTTGTCAGTTTTGACTGTCACAGATGCACTCTGGGACTTTAATAGGGGAACTTGAGATGTGATGTTACATGTAATTCAGTTTCTATGGAATGCATCACACATGTACACACTTATGTATATGTGATGTTACATGAACTGTAGATGATTCCGGAGTAACTAGTTTTCTAATGTCAGTAAAGCTTATTTTATATTAGAAATGTCTCATTTCTGTTTTCTCTATAGAGCTTTGTGTGGCAGTGGTCGTGTTCCCCTGCCTGAGAGAGACAACCCCACTGAGCGTCTCTATCAAACTCTCCTCCCCAACTTACCGCAGTATATGATAGCTCTCCTCAAGGTATTGCTGGCTGCCGCCCCCACTTCTAGATCTCGGACCACCGACTCCCTCAACATCCTCGTGGATGTCCTTCCTCCTGAGTCTCCTTCCAGCATGCAGGAGACTAACCAGGTGTGTGTGTGTGTGTGTGTGTGTGTGTGTGTGGAAAGAGAAAGTGGGAGATTCATATATTTGCTATATATTTTTAGCGATTATTTTAGGATTAATGTGTTACTTTCCATAGAATGACTGGGCTACATAATGCATTTTATCTTGTATGATCAGGAATCTTGCAGAAACCTTCCATCTTACAAGATCCCATACTTGCTATATCTAATGTGATGGCCTAGCAATCAATAGTTCCAATATAAGTCGTACGGTCGGCTGTTAATTATTTCTAATCTGCAATAGCATAAGAAGCTTGTTAGCACCCATTGTTGTTGTTGTTGTTGTTGTTGTTGTTGTTGTTGGACGAGTTACCCAACAATTCCTTCTCTAATGAACTAGGAGCTGTTGCAGTTTCACTTTTGCTGGGATACTATTTTTAACTCAGTCCAACATTCTCCTGTTTCCGTGATAAAAGGTTTTTTCGTACAAAACAGCTTCCAAAGTATACACAATAGAATTGAAACTAAAACTATCCCTCTCTTAACAATGTGTGAAACAAAAACTTTCCCTCTCTTAACAATGTGTGCATTGAATTGTAAGTATGAAGTGTCGCTTATCACCCATAAACAAGAATCATCAAGCAGTACATGTGTGTGTGCATGCGTGCGTGCGTGCAGGTAAACCTTGACATGAACAGACACAAGGAGGTGATAGTGAAGGCTATATCTGCCACACTCCTTCTCCTACTCAAGCACTTCAAGGTCAACCACATCTACCAGTTTGAGTATCTGGGCCAGCATCTGGTTTTTGCCAACTGCATTCCACTAGTGCTCAAGTTCTTCAACCAGAACGTGAGCCAGTACGTGGCGGCTAGAAACAACTTCCCCACTCTCAACTTCCCTGGCTGTGTCTTCTACCCCATCAACACAGAGTTTGCTAACATCGGTGAGAGCTCCACCACCAACGACGGGTTCTGCTGGCGTAATCTGTTCTCTTCCACGAACCTCTTGCGCATCTTGCAGAAGTTGACCAAGTGGAAGCACTTCAGGACAGTCATGCTGGTCATGTTCCGCTCAGCCCCCATCTTGAAGAGAGCTCTTAAAGTCCACCACCCTCTCACACAGCTCTATATTCTCAAACTGCTCAAGGTGTGTGTGTGTGTGTGTGTGTGTGTGTGTGTGTGTGTGTGTGTGTGTGTGTGTGTGTGTGTGTGTGTGACCTGATAAGAGGATCATAGTTCGTGAACTCAAAAGCATCTCTTCCAGCTCTGTGTTGTTGTTGTTGTTGTTGTTGTTATTTGATTAGATTTTTTTAATTTATTTATTGTTTATGTGTGTTATCTATTGGTTGATCATGTGATTCATTGATGTGATGTGTGTACGTGGATGGATGGATGTGCATAGGTCCAGACTCGTTACCTTGGTCGCAACTGGAGGCGGAGTAACATGAAAACCATTTCTGCTATCTACCGCAGTGTTCGTCATCATCTCCATGACGACTGGGCCTATGGCAACGACTTGGATGCCAGACCCTGGGATTTCCAGCAACAGGTAAGGGGTCATTGAAATGCATGGATCTCTAGGATCAGTTGACTATATAAGCGATGTCTGATAGTTATGCAGTGGCAGGAGATAGTGGGCGTGTGCAGTTACTTGATATTGTGTAGTTGTTTTTATGTTGCTATGTTATTTGGCTTGTTAACTGCTCAACTGACTGTCTGGTTGCTGGTGTGTGTGTGTGTGTGTGTGTTGCTGCAGGAGTTTGCCTTGAAAGGAAGCATTGAGAAATTCAACTCATGCTACTACCAGCCTGATGCTCTTCCTCCTCCATCTACTTCCATGGCAACTGCCAATGGCCTGATGGGTGGAGTTGGAGGTGTGGTCACTGGTGAAAACCAGGCCACAGCAGCTACACAGAACTCTACAGAAGAGGAAGAAGTAACTCCTCTGGACCAGAATTACCTGAGTGCACTGGGCAAGGAGGTGTGTGTGTGTGTGTGTGTGTCAAATGGATATGAACTGTAGCAGGTGTGAATGGTTGTTGTAAGGTTGCTCCATGTCTGCATTGTCTTTGTTGAAGTTCAGTAAGCAACTGCAGTTATTAACTGGCCATTTTACCTTAATGGGTGGATAGAGTTGGTTATACTGTGACTGTGTGTGTGTGTTTAGGTGAAATTGAACGATGTTTGGAAGAAGAAATATGAGGACTGGCTGGAGGTGGAGGTGTTTGAGCATCCTCACGACTGGGACTCACTGCTCTCCTCATCTTCTGCCTTCCTGGATGTTAAATCTATGGAATTCTAACTCTCTCTCACACATACACACACACACACACATGCACAAATACTCTCGATTCATCAGCTCTAGTTCATTTGCTAATCATTCATAGATGTAGGTAAGGTGTCGTCTAATTGGAATTTTTGACCGGAAACCTTTTACCAAATTCGAACATCAAACATTAACTAAATGGTTGGAGTTCAATAAATACCTTGGACCATTTTAATTACTATTGTTCAATCTCGAAAAGCGAATACACTTGTACAAAGCTTTTACGACCATGATGCAGCAGAGCGTGACGAATTCTCTCAAAGTCCTGCAGAGCCAGTCTGGCAAGGTGTTGTCCTGGACAGCGGCAGGAATCAACTCTGGGTCTGCCACGTGGAAGCCGTTCAGGTTAGTTTTCCGCCTGTACTGTCGGTCCGCGCCTGAGGCGTGCATGGAGACCGTAAGATGTAAACGAGAGAGAGCTGCTTATGGTAATTCTGATTTTTGTGTGTCGTTAGCTAAAATTTTTTTTCCTATTAGCGCATGATCTTCAGAATTGGTGGTATGTTTTTAGCTTGTCGGCTGCACATCTTGTTCAAGCCACACCTCAAATGGATGTGAGCATACCTCAGACCTGGACTGGTCGCAGTGCTCTGATGGAGTCTGACCCTGAGCTGAAAGCTCTCATTCAGAAAGAGAAAGCCAGGCAAGTGCTGGGATTGGAGCTCATTGCATCAGAGGTAAGCCACTGGATGCTGACACAGGGCTGGGCCTTGTTTCTAGTTGCAGCTGTTAGTGTTTCTTTGTTTCTGTGGTATATGTACATGGCTTTGGGAAGAGGAAGGGAAAGTGAACAGTAACCACGGGCCAGTGTTTGGGGGTAGCAGCATTCCTACTTGAGTGGGAGGTAAATGCTTGTTCTGTGCATTTAGAACTTCTGCAGTCGTGGCGTCCAGGAGTGCCTGGGGTCATGTCTCACCAACAAGTACTCTGAGGGTTACCCAGGAAACCGTTACTATGGCGGTGCAGAGGTCATAGATGAGATAGAGCAGTTGTGTCGGGACCGGGCACTTCAGGCTTATGGGCTGGACCCTGCCAATTGGGGGGTCAACGTACAGCCTTACTCTGGTGAGCGAGAACAAGAGCAGTGGGCGGAGACTCTAATGGGAGGTTTTATGCTTTTACTCATTGACTTCATTACCTATTCATGTACTCCTTTACATGATGATCCTGTACCTAATAATATTGTTGTTATTATTTACTATCAGTAGAATTTATGTCCTAGTTGTAGGCTTGTTATGGGACTTCGGTAAAAGTTTAAATTTAATATTATTCTTGTGTGTAGTACCACATGTATATATAATCCTGTATTGGAGACTGCTCATTAGTGTGTGTTTGTGTGTGCTTTTGATAGGGTCTCCCGCTAACTTTGAAGTGTATACTGCCCTATTGAACCCTCACGACAGGATCATGGGACTGGACCTTCCAGACGGAGGACAGTGAGTCCTGACTAGTGGGTGTGGGTGTGTGCCAGTCACCCAGGTGTGATTGGTACCTGGTACATATGTGCTAGGGAGGGGAAAATTCAAGGCCTTGTCTCATGAAGCAGCAATGGTCCAGGTGGGACTTTGGATGCCCACACCACTTGCTGTGAGGAGAGGCCTGCTCTCCTCAGAGGTCCTAGCCCGGCTCCAGGAGCTTTGCTTGCACGGCTCATCGTGCCTACTTAGGAGTTGCGCGTGACCCACTCTGTGAGATAATTTGCATTTTGTGTGTGTGTGTGTTCAGTTTAACTCATGGTTTTATGACTGATAAGAAGAGGATTTCTGCCACGTCTATCTACTTTGAGTCCATGCCTTACCATATCCTGGTTAGTATTTCTGATTGTGTGGTGAGGTTCTGTATTAATCTGTTACACACACACACACACACACACACACAGCCTGATACAGGTACTATTGACTTTGAAGGTTTGCAACGTCTTGCCAAGAGTTTCCGTCCCAAACTCATCATAGCTGGCACTAGTGCTTATTCAAGACAACTCAACTACGCCAAGTTCAGAGAGGTCAGTCCATCATCTCTCCAGTGAGTAGCTGGGGATCTGTGTGTGTGTGTGTGTGTGTGTGTGTGTGTGTGTGTGTATGTATAGATTTGTGACAGTGTAGGAGCTATCCTGATGGCAGACATGGCTCACATCAGTGGACTAGTGGCGACTGGTGTAAGTAAAGTATCTTACGTGTCTTAAATAAATGTGTATCTGTTTTTCTTCTACCTATTGGTGTGTTTAATTCATTGGGATGTATGATATTAGTGTTGAGGGGGAGTTGATAATATGGGATGTATGATATTAGTGTTGAGGGGGTTGATAATATGGGATGTATGATATTAGTGTTGATGGGGTTGATAATATGGGATGTATGATATTATTGTTGAGGGGAGTTGATATATGGGATGTATGATATTAGTGTTGAGGGGAGTTGATATATGGGATGTATGATATTAGTGTTGAGAGATATCTTAACTAATGTAATCTGGAGTGAGTGATCCTTACCGAATATATATCACTGATTGTCATCCGCAGCTCCACCCCAGCCCATTCGAGTATGCGGATGTTGTGACGACCACTACCCACAAGACTCTGCGGGGACCTCGGTCTGGCATCATCTTCTTCAGACGGGGAGTGAAGGAGGTGAAGAAAGGCAAAGAGATCAAGTACACCTATGAACAGCGCATCAACACTGCCGTGTTCCCTGGGCTACAGGGAGGACCACACAACAATGTCATCGCTGGCGTGGCCACTGCATTGAAGACGGTCAGTATATGGAGATCCTTTACCAGATGATATGTGGTTGATTTGTGGAAGTGTTCTGTATTGTATCTGAATATCGTTATTCAACCGAGTTCTTGCCATTATTAACTGTCCAGCTAGTCTTCTGTTTCTGTGTGGAGGGTTTCGTGTTTGTTTGTTTTTCCCCACTGAGGGGTGGGAAAAACTGCAAGTACTTGGCCACACCCATATTTTAAAGCCCACACTACTTTGATGCACATGCCTATACCTATATGAGAGTGTCTACTCCACACTGATCAGTGTTGGGTCACATGCATGATTTTATAATCTTATACTCATAGAATTCAACTTAACTAATGTACTATTTTAGTTTTCTAAAATTCTGGGATGAAGGGGGGTTCCAGAACCAGCCCGCCTCTGTATGAATTTTTCAGATACTGTATATCAAACTCTTGATTGATTCCGTCTTCCTCAGCTGAAATAATTACAATAATAGCAGTTTTTCTGTTTTTACCCTTCACCGGCACAAGCGCCTATAGGCGCTCAGGGATGACGTAATGCGGGAAAAAATATTTCCCCGATAAACGCTAAAGCTTAGCTGCAGCGTCCAGAGCACGGCTAATGTGTTGTTCTATTGCATGTATTTTTAGAATAGAAATAGCTACTACGTAACTAAGGTAGTCGGGCTAAAAATAAACTTAACGTTAGTTCGAAAAATGGCGACAAATTTGTCTGCAACTGAGGCGGTGGATCTTGTCTGCGACGACGTTTTCGACTGCGAACGTGAGAGGGAAGGGGCACAGGAGCTGTATAGCTACCGCAGAGGTACTACTGTCGAGGATAGAGAGTTGGACTTGCTCGCTAAAGCTGTCATTTCATTGCCAGTTGAGGAAACTACTAGTTTTCAACTTGAGAGCTACTAGAGCGCTGTAGGTAGCAAACATACCAGCAGCTATGTCAAAGAGGATATGGAACTTGATATTCCAGGTAAGAAAAGCAGCTATTTACGCAGTATATTGGAGGAAAAAGTAAGAAATAGTTTTCCCGGGAACATGGCGGTAAGTTTTATTATGCCCAATAGCTTTCCCAGGAATATGGCGCTAATTTGGTCACAGCTGTAAACTCTTTTCTTACAAACTCCCAGCAATGAGTAATGATTTGACTTAGCCACCTTTGCTCTCTGAATTACTTTGGACTTCCTATTCATTCAAAGGATGATGTCTCTACTTCTGCAAGGTCAGAATAATTGAGATGATGGTAATACTGATTATGTTGAAAGCATGAAGAAAGGTTGACAAAGTATTGAATGGATGAAAAAGGAAGAGTATGAGTAAGAATATGGCTAGAGAGAGGAGTGAGTGTGTGCAGAGGACTGGAATTGTTAGTAAAATATTCTTTTATTCTTGAAGTTCTTCTGCCCAGCTATTGCCCAGCTATCAGTCACGCCTCTCCTGGTGTCATCAGTAAGCAACAACATTGCTGGCTGAGATAACTGTCTATTATAACAGTAAAAAATATCTAATTATGCACAAACAATTGCTAACATTGCACTGGAAGCATACAGATCACTTTGTTATGATATAGTTACATTGTGGTCCCAAAAACCACTTTGTGGTTTGCTGCTAAGCAACCAAATTTGACCAAAAATGTCGAACAATACATGTACTTTCACGTGATATATGGTTGCTAGGTACTTTTTTGAACTCTTGATTTTATATTTATTTTTTAACATTATTCATTAGAAAAAATAAAATAACTGAATTTTATCTGCCGGTGAGAGGGTTAAATTTATATGGTGTAGCTTAACAATATGCAGTATTGTGAGTATTTGATTGAAGTTTCTAATTCACTTTTTCAGTTCTATGCTTGATACCTGTTTTTTTTTTGTTTGTTTTTTTTGTTGTTGTTTTTTGTTTTTAAGAGGAGTAACATGCTGATATGTGCACAAATAGGAATAACCATCACTGTTAGACTTAAGCTTGTATACACGCATGCATTTACACATGCACACACACATGTACACATGCGCATGAATACACGCACCTGTATTCAATAGTCATTGATAGCAATATTCAGTAGCTGCTCTTTTTGTCGTTTTTTTTTTTTTTTTTTTTAATTTTTTTTTGTCTAACCCTTGAGGCACTGAAGGTCACAACTGATTCTGTTTTTATGGCTGTTGTAGTTTTATTGTTATAATGTTATTTATATTATTCTATAGGCTAAGTTGGGTTTTGAGCGTCTAGAGATTCCCAAGGAATTCCATCCATTCATCAGCGGCGCCAATAATGCAGTGGTGAAGTCCATCTCTGACAACACTGGGGCCCGGGTCAACATTCCTCCTTTCTCCCTCAACAAGGACGAGATCACCATCGCTGGGGAGAAGGATGGGGTGGCCAAAGCCAAGACCCAGATCGTCAAGCTCTACCACGAATTGGTGAGTGGTTCGTTTGTGAGATGTAACCCGTTGGCACTTTCTCAAGGAGTTAGAGGAAAGTTTAAAATATTAAACGAAGTGATTTTAACATGGCTTAATCGTGTTGACTTGTATTCAATACCTATATTCTCATACCAATAGGTTTTTATTTATTATTGTTATATTTTTTTATATTGTAGTGTCGTATTTTGTTCTGTTCAGGAAGTTTGGTACTAGAATAGGTTAGATGAGATGATGACTGTGACAAATAGACAGGCTCTAAGTATGAGAAGCACTTGCATAAGTATGAGCTAGAGTAGCTGAAAGTGGATCAACTCTTAGTACAAAAGCAGCTTGGCTTCTTAGCTTCTTGTCTTGTTATTTCATGTGTCTCTTGTTTATGTATATCACTACGTTCTCAGTGCTGCTTATGCTTAGCCTTGGAACATCACAAATGGTTGGAGTTAGAGGCGTTGTCATTTGTATAATAGATACTCTGAGCTTGAAGTTTGCAGCGTTGAGTACTCTTCAAAGCCTTAGATTCAGATATCATATAGCTATTTCAAGTGAGTGAAGTTTCAGGAGCAAGGAAGAGTGGGTGTGGTTAATTGTTACGTAATTTGTTGCCACCTAAGTAAGTTGTGTTAATTAACATGGATGTTAAGTGGTGTTAATTGCCGGCTCATCTACACCAGGAGCTGAATTATATCCATCATTAATCTACACATCAGGTGTGTATAGTGATTGTGCAGAACGCTCTGTTATTGGGTGGGTGGGTGTGGCCACTTTGTAATCCACGCTGAACAATTGTATAGTTGTGTTGGAGACATCAGTTGTTGTTTGTTTTTTGTTGTTTTGTTTTTGTTTTTTTACCCTCAGTGCACATGCGCGAGAGCGTTATAGTAGTGCGTTTGTCTGTCTGTCTGTCTGTCTGTCTGTCTGTCTGTCTGTCAGCATTCAATTTCATGAATGGCTGAGAACTAACCTTTAAAACAAGTATGACCTGACGCAGTAGGAGAATTTAAGTCCCTTAAATAGACCACTTTTTCAAATTTTGAGCTAGTTTCCGAGTAAATGCGTAGAAACTTCAGCTCCAAACAAGCGCAAGCTAGATGCAACGAACCTTACCTTTCAGTACATTGGTTTACGTCATACGGCAGTCACGTGATCACTTATAGTTCGCATATTTTCTCTTACCGCATGTGTCCTCAGTAGTTAGAAGTTGGAGTAATCCAAAGAAGTCTTAGTTGTGTACTGATGCACTGAGGGTTTGCACCCTTGGTGCTCTGGTTGTTGTTGTTGTTGTTTTGGTTGTTGTTGTTGTAGTAGTTGTTGTTGTTGTTGTTGTTGTAGTTGTTTTGGGGGGATTCAGTCGTAATCATCAAGTATAAAAAGTGATATAATACAATCATATTAAATTCATAGTATAACTAATAACAATCAAAGTATAATGAAATAGCAGTAATTATTTTAATGCATGTATTAAAATCGAAGTAATAAGCAAACATAATAAAAACCACAATAATAATAATAATATTTGGGATAATTACACAACTTTTATGACATAATGGATAAATTTTACTTCCTTAGTGTCCTGCATTTTCTATGCAATCAAGTTATTGTTATTTGTGTGTACAGAAGCGAACCATGCAGATGATCAGCGTGGAGGTGCGAAAGAGTCAGCACAAGTATATCGTGGGTCCGCGTGGTCTGGTTTTGCAGGAGATCCTTCACACCACGGGCGTGTGGGTGGAAGTGCCTGGTACTGACAGTGACAGTGCTACCATTACTCTCAGGGGACCGCAGGAGAAGCTGGGACAAGCCCTCACTCAGGTATGGTTAATCTGTACATGTAGAACGTACCTGCATGCATGCACAGGCATGCACTCACACATTTCACACTTTACTTATCCAGTCTATTCTTAGCTCTTTTTTTTTTTTTTTTTTTTTTTTTTTTTTTTTGCCACCAGAGAAACTATATTATTAGACATTTGTATGTTTGTTTGTGTGCATAGGTGTATGAGAAGGCTAACAGTGTGGCTATAGAAGAGGTCCACGCCCCTCAATGGCTACACAGGTTCATCATTGGCCGCAAGGGGCAAAATGTGCAGAAGATCACTCAAGACCTGCCCAAAGTGCACGTGGAGTTCAGTTCTGACTCAGACAAGATTGTGCTGGAGGGACCACCGGATCAGGTGCAGCAGGCCAAGGAGGCTTTCGACACTTTCACCAGTGATTTGGTAAGGAATGGATGAATTAACAGACTACAATCCCATGCCTGGTAAAGGATCTTTATTTTTGTATAGTTTTAGTTTTTACAGATGAATTAATATGGTTTTCAGGCATTACAAAAGTCAGCTAATAGTGCCGTGTATGTATAGATCTACGTATTCCGTTCTGCACTGTAGAAACAAAAAACAAAAACAAAAAAAAACAAAAAAAAAACAACAACTACAAAACAAAAACAACAACAGTATCTAGGAGAAAAAAACTGCTATATGTGTGGATGTATTTATTTACTTTTTTTGCGTGTAAACTTACTACTTGTGTGCTCTCTTCCCTTATTAAAGTTAGGGTTTGAACTGAACCTATGACAATAGTAAGCTTTACATCTGTGGTCTAGTGATCATACGGCTAGTGATACAGCTTAGGACGCCATCCTGAGCCAGCCCCCCCCCCGTGCAATCTACCAGTAGAAAAAAAAAAGATGAAACATTAAATAATTGTTTAGGCGGATTTTCCCAAAACTGGTCACATAACTTATATCATTCTATGACCTATTCTATAATTGCTTATGCAAGCTTCCCTGTTAGATGATATTCTGAACATGTATTGCTGCATGGGAGGTACCAAGAATTCTTTGTATGTAGAGAGGGTATTTTCTTTTGTTAAACTATTTTGTTGTGTTGTGATGTTTAGATGGCTACCATGGACTATGCCGAGATCAAGGTTGAGCAGAAGTATCATCGCCACATCATCGGGAAAGGCGGGGCTAGTGGTAAGTAGTGGACGAGGAAGGTTAAGTTGACTATAAAAAAAAAAGTGTTACTTTTAAAAGATGGCTACACTTTACCAGTTTTTAGCATTCACAATCCTGAGTGACTTGCTGGTGTTCTTTGTAAGGGTTTCAAGTAGCCTATAATCTGGATAGAAAAAAATTAAAAAGTTTCTCTCTCTCTTTTTAACCAAACTGTTCGCACACATTATTTACATTTGAGTCATTTTTCAATACATAATAGTACGGCGCGTAAGTTGCCCATTAAAAAATGTATGGGAAAAATCACTGTTCAATTGAAATCGCACGGGGAAAGTGAAATAGCGCGTAACTAATTGAAATACCTCGGTAACTAAGTGGAAACTGAGTGAAATACCTCGGTAGCTAAGTGAAATAGTACGGGTAAGTGCGCACGCGTGCAGTGTTAACCTTGGAAACGTACAGTTCGAATAGTTTCTAGTTGGAGACAATGTCCTTCTTTACCACAGAAGCTCTACCCGTATTAGACGGAATGTTTTATAACAGATTAGGAGGAGCCGCTCGTTAAAAAGAAAGTTCCAGTGGAAGCTAATCCTGAAATAAGGAGATAGTAAGTGAATGATATAATATAGCTACAATTGCAAATGACTTTTTAAAAGCTGGCCTACTATTAGCGAGTGATAGCACAGGTAACCTGTGCTATTAGGGATCAATAGCACTTGTAAAGCAATTGAAATAGCACTCGGCTTCACCTCGTACTATTTCAATCACATTACTCGTGCTATTAATCCCGAATAGCACGGTTACCCGTGCTATTACTCATACAAATGTGGTATTATTTCAAATACCACAGCAGTAGTAACGATATGTGACCGGATTTGTGAAAACCCGGCTAAACGCGGCATCTAAAGTTTTCTAATTTATTCTACCAGTAGGCTGCACGGAGCCTTGGGATGCCTTCCTCCTAATTTGGAAGCTGTAGCACAAGCCGTCTTCGCCCTACGCACTACAACACTTCAGTATTTTTGCTAAACTTATTATTGCTGATTTCGAAAAAATGCCGGGTAAAGGC
>WLWI01003318.1_pt1 | contig 13812 bp, 17 predicted proteins | sample 6701501 | NCBI WGS metagenome assembly WLWI01 (sample SAMN12718690, study PRJNA515312) | sponge metagenome | isolation source: marine sponge | host: Mycale hentscheli | place: New Zealand: South Island, Marlborough, Capsize Point | collected 2014-11-01
GTTTCACTGAATCATATTGTGAGTTAATTCCCTAACAAATTTTGTGACAACATTACCATACTATCTTATGGGTTTAAGGAATCCGAGCCTAATGATGCTGCAATTCAAGTTTCACCCAGTATTGTTTTGGTACAAACCCAGAGTAACCCCATACTCCATAGTGTTGGTAAGATATGTTGTGCATAATTATGGGCTTACATGAACTTTTTTCAGGTGTTCAGACTGTAGTGGCGGCCACAAAAGATGCTGCTATTCAGTGTTCACTTTTGCCTGCTCCTCCTCTGGCCTTGCATAAAGTCAATAGCTCACATCCTACAGTCACTGATGTACATATGGGTGTTACTGACACAGACGATGTAACGACTGAAGCAGATGACAGTGAGACTGATTACATGGTTGAAAAAGATGATTATGTGGGTGAAAGGTAAAATAATAATAATAATACTAATAATAATAATAAATTAAGTAAGCATTATAATTCCACAGCTTGAATGTTATGCCTCTTCATTTGAAAGTCAAGTACATAGTGTTTGAAGACAACTTGCTTTCTTTTTTCAAAAGATGCTTCAAATGTGGATACAAGTCAGCTCAAGTCACCAGTACAATGATCGGAACTTATGTATAACTGAAACAGCTGTGCTGTGCTTACCTAAATGTGTTTGTCTGGTACAGCCAGCCATTCATACAGAATCAGCCAGCCTGTAATATTCTATTATCAGCTGCAATTTTGTTTTCTGGTGCACTACCAACTATGGCCCTACGTGTTTTTCGAAACATGGGTTGTGCCACAATCACTGGGTGAGAGAAACATCAGACAATGATACTGGACAAGCTGAGCTGGGAAAATAAAGCACTTGTCTTGGGTGGTGATGGCAGAGCTGACAGTCCTGGTCATTCAGCCAAATTTGGCAGCTACACAACTATGGAACTGGAGAAAGAGCTTGTCATAGATGTACAGTTGGTTCAGGTAAATACTCAACACATTCATTACTATGAATATTATTACTATAATACTTTCTAGAGCAATGAAGTTAATGGAAGTTACCATATGGAGAAGGAGGGTCTAGTACGGTCAGTGAAAGAGAAGAAATTTGAGATTGCTACCTTAGTGACTGACAGACACAAGCAGATTGCCAAATGTATTCGTGAAAATCTGACATCAACAGATCATTGTTACGACATTTGGCATATGGCTAAGTGTAAGTTACATTGTTATCACTAGGAATTTGACCATTTTACAAATATTTTTGACATACTCAGCATTCAAGAAAAAGGTGATTGCTTTAGCGAAAGAGAAAGACTGCGAGCTTGTTGGGGAGTGGAAATGGAGCTTACTGAACCATCTGTATTGGTCAGCTGTGTCCACTCCAGATGGAAATGGAGAAGTTATCCAGGCAAAGTGGATGTCACTGAATAATCATATCCACAACAAAGACCAACAACATGGTAAGAACTTTCCTAAATGTTCCCATGGGAGATTACGTAGGAGGAGAAAAAGAAGTGATTCAAACAACGTAAGTATAATGAATGTGGTATATCATAAAATAATACTGAATATTTATAACCCTAATAGATACTAAGGCCAGTGAGAAGTTAAGTGCAATTATTCTGAACAAGCACTTTTGCACTGATATGAAAAAATCTCACCAGTTCACCTAACTTTGAAGTGTGAAGCCGTTCATAGCTTATTAATTACCTTTGCTCCGAAGTCCATGGCATTTAGTTACTACGGCATGCTTTCCAGGTTAGTATGACCTGCACTATAGTAAATACTTGTTTGGTTGTTAGTTTTATGAAGATAAGCAATCCTGAATTATGACATTACCAGGCTAAAGTTGGCAGTCCTACATTACAACGAAATCAGTCGCAGAGGACAGGAAAAAACTAGGCAAGGGGAGAAAAGATATTCGGTTTTGTATCCCAAGTACAAATCTGGTGGACACATTGTCAGAAAAATCGTACAAAAATCTACTTACCGGTAAATAAACTATATATATCATCAATTTCTGCTCTTATATATACCCAATGGCTTCAATATTTATAGGGTATGTGCAAGACCTCTTTTGTGCACTATGGGATGTTATGCTGAAAGAATGTGAAGTACCAGTTATGATGTTACCACCACCTGCACTCTGTGATAGTTTGGAAAAACCTGAAAAACAGAAGGCAATTGCTGAACATCACATCAGATTTTCAAAAATAATTGTGTGTGTGTGTGTGTAATTGGTTATATTGTTGGATGAAATCCTGAGTAATTATTTTCTTGACAGCACAAGCAGGTAATACAACCCTGACATTATGGCCAAGCCATCCCCAGCACCATCGAGTCAGTTGCCTGTATGCAATATATCTGTATTTTTTAAAAAAATAATAAAACAGAATAGTGAAAAAATGTTATTATTATTATTACTATTATTATTTTTATTATTACCATTATTATTATTACTATTGTTATAAATTACATAATTATATGCATACTCGTGTATTGATGCTGGGAGAGAGTCCATTCCATGTTTCTGTCGATATTGATAGTATGCTGCTTGCAGTACCCATACGTTCAGACACATGCCCTCAAATCCTGGATGTATGGTTATGCACTTACAGGTTCATCCAGATAGGATGGCAACCTATACCACCTCAGGCAGTGATAACAGCAGAAGTGATGCTTCCTCATACAGTGGGAGTGATGGTAGCATTTCAACTACTGATTCTGAAGAATACACTAGTGATAGCTCTTCTGGATCTTCCATTGAACCTTATAGAATTGAACCCAGTGCTTCAAATTCTTCAGACAGCAGCAGTAGGGTGCATTTTCAAGGCCCATAACTCAGGAACTACTTGACCAAACACTGTCAAATGTTTTTTGGAGTGACACTGTGTTATTATCTACTGAATGACTCAAAAAAATAAAAATAAAAAAATGGTGACAGTTACCCTTTAAGCTTATTACGTCCCCTGAGGGTCTGCTAATTCTATAATGCCATTCTGTATCAATTACATTAATAAGGTTAAATATAATATAGTTTCATGTGAATGCAGAGACTTTTTACTACTAGCTATGAGAGTGCTCGGTTCATACAGACTACCGCTTACACTCTGCAAGAATTCCGTCTAATTCTTTGGGTGGAATATTCTCAACTTTTCACACCTTTGCATGAACAATAGCTACCACGTTCTCAAGTTGGTTAATGTTTTATTTTGAGTATTACAGTTTTTTGTTCTTCTAAAAACTTCCATAATTCCTCATCATCAAGACTAATTGATTGTTCACTCTCAATGCTAGACGATGGCGGTACTTCTTGCCTTTCATATTCCCTTTCTACTCCACCTTGAATATTAGAGGAAAGATTTTCAACGACTTTAGCAGAATAAAAATTGAAAGACCACTTGCAGCATCCATTACATTAGCCATCGGTTTCTATGCCATTCATGCATGACCAGTACAATAAATAATTGATTAATCATTGGATACCGCGGGAATATCACTTGTTTGTCGGTGGAATTTACACTGATGCCTGCAGCACTCGTGTAAATGCTAGCCGACAGACGAGTGATATTCTGCAGTATTCAATAATCTATTATATATACATAAACATATATATATATTATATATACATAATGTGCATATATACATATGTACAAGTAAGGTTAAAATGATATTTAGTTTTTATTATGTTTTAAAAAATATATTACTTCCACGCAAACTCACCATCACTAGGAATTAGCAATGATGCTGTACTGGATGCACAATAAGTTGAATTGGAGTATGCTTGGATATATACTTCATTGGAAATAAGACGTGTAGGTGATAATACTTCTCTAGGTATGGTTGCAGATGTGCTGTTTCCAATATTACTGCTGTTTATGCTATTATTGAAAATACCCACTCTAACAACTTCATAATAATCTGGATTACATTCTGAAGGTGCACTCCAAGAAATATTTACATAAGTGTCATTAAGAATGAACTTGTAAAAAATGAAGTTTAATTCCGGTATGCGATCTGCATTTACTTGAAATGTTGAAAACAACAAAACTGAAATGAAAAATATTGCAATGATTAAGTAAAACAGCTATACTATTAGATACATTGTTTCTCTTTCACATGTTTTTTAAGCAATGCAGAATTAATAATGTTTGGCTGTCACTGCGAATCGAACTCAGGACTGCTGCTTGCTCAAAAGTGCTCTGCCACCAATGCACTAATGAATTTAATATTCGTCTTATCAAGGTCAGAGTTCAGCAGCAATAGTAAATTTATAGCAAGCAACTATTTAACATAAACACTATCTAACTCAAAACAGAATTAATAGAGAAATAATTGAAGTAGGATAAGTCTTCATTTCAACCTGACATTTATTATCATCCTAGTAATTATACAGACATAATGCGCACACTTTAGTAAACTTATAGCAATCGTTCAGTACTTAGGAGAATGGTTGCGTTAGAGTATGTAAGTGATATTGAGAAACAAAAAAGTTCGCACCACAGAAGTTATAGTATTGAATATATTTTGGTAAAGAGTAATCATAATTAGATATTACAATGCTGCATGTTGAATAGCATAGTTTACAATGAGGACAGAAGTCTTCGTTCATACTTGTGGGCCAATTATTTGATGTAGGTAGTCGATAATTTTATCCAGACTACTTTTACATAAGGTGTGCCTAAATTCCTATAATAATGATACTAAAAACAAAGTAAGGTAAGGTTATCAAGTAAAAATAATGCTTATTGTTGTCCAAATAATACATTTCTAAGTCATTTAGCTAACAAGTTGATATTCTAAGTGCAAAACTTCGACCAATAAGTGAGGACGTATTTGCGAATTTAACTGTATAATCTTTGATGAAAAAAAATTAGTGGTATAGAATTATGCTTATGTGCAGTCCATAGCATACCAGGAAATTTAACGTTTAATCTGACTCATTATTTTGACTAACCAGTACTCCACACAGTGCACCTTATATAAATATAATTACAGCCATGAAAGTTGCATCAAGTACGAAGCAGTCTTGAATTTTTTGTACAATGCTCTTGTTACAAAGAGATATTATAATATACATAATGTATAAAATATTATAAAAAGACAACATGAAAATAGAAAAAGCTTGCGCTGCCTGTGTAACATTGTGATTGTAATTTCTATAATCATATTCCTGCTCTGAACATTACACACACATCAATTACCTTGATTAATGCGATAAGCACCTGTCCACAAGTTCATACTGAGAGTGTATGAGAATTCACTCTGAGAACTAACTTGACTTGTTAAATGGTGTCAGAGATGGGATGGCAGAACAAATTCTATCCCCAGAGCAACTCTCACTATAGGGCAACTTGGCAGAAAATTAAAGAAGATGGCCAGCATTTTGAAACGTTCAAGCTAGTGAGAAAACAGAGTTATCAGCAAGATCGGTGAAACCAACAAACGAAATACCAGAACCAATGTGGCAATTGTGGGTTTACTCACAGAGACTTACAAAGATGCCCCACCTTCGGTGCTCAGTGCCACAGCTGTGGATTACGCAATCACTTTGCTCGCGTTTGTCGGTCATCCAACTCGCAAATCATTGACAACTTTTCGACCTGCGAGAACTAGACTGTGATGAATCTGAGGAAGAGGATTTAATAGTAGCAACAATTGAGACTAGCAAACAAAAGGATTGGACTATTGGAATTGGCATTAATTCTCAATCAGTAACGTTTAAGATTGACACTGGAGGTCAATGTAATGTTATGTCATCAGAAACCTACCCCAGTAAAAGCCTCGTGAAATCAAATTCAAGACTCATTGCCTTTGGTGGACATTGACTCAAAACACTTGGTCGAGCCTCGCTGCTATGTGAACACAAAGGAAGATTTTGGCTCATAGAATTTGAAGTCTTGGACAATGTTTCCAACATCCTAGGCCTCTCAGCTAGCACAGAAATGAAGCTAGTCCAACGAGTTGAGACACTTGACAGTGACACATTGTGCCTGGTGTTGAATACCATAATCAACTCGACTTAACCCACCAACCAGTAGTGCACAATTCCTGTTAAATTGAGGTAGAAAACTGAATGAATTAAAGAGAACGGAATGTCTTGGAGTAATTGAAACTGTGCGCCAACCAATGGTCTAGGTCAGCTCCATGGTGACAGTTATCAAACCAAATGGAAAACTTCGAGTATGCATTGACCCACCAGACCTCAACAGAGCTATTAAACAAGAGTATTTTGTAATGCCAACTATTTAAGAAATAGCATCACGCATGCCTAATGCACAATTATTTTCTATGTTAGATGCCAGCTCAGGCTATTGGCAAGTTTCACTGGATGAAGAAAGCTCCCACCTATGCACCTTCAATACTTGATTTGGGAGATATCGATTCAAGAGACTGCCGTTTCGAATTTCTTCTGCCGACGATATCATTCAAACAAATAATGACAGAAATGTTCGAGGATTTACAAGGAGTGGAAGTCATGGTAGATGACATCCTGGTATGGGGAACCAATCAGAAGGAACATGATGAAAGGCTGAAGAAAGTCCTGCAACGTGCAAAGCAAAGAAACCTCAAGCAAAACAAAGAAAAAAGCCAAATTAGTCTAAATAAAATTCACTACTTTGGTCACACTCACCAAAGATGGAATTAAGCCTGAACAAGACAAAATTGCTGCTGTCATTGAAATGAGTCATCAACCGGTGAACAAAGATGAACTACACTATTTCAAGGGTATGATAACCTACCTGTCGAAATGTATTCCAAATTATTCTGAGATATCAGCACCACTGCAAAACACAGAGTGGCACTGGTTGGAACATGATAGCCTTCTCTGAACTAAAGAACATGATCACTAATCCACCAGAGGCTGTAGAGGCTTGGATAATATAGTCTCTAGTGGCTTGTGGTCTGTCTCAATTTTCACATCAGCTGATCCATAAATATAATCATGAAATTTTTGACAACAACAAACAATCGCTAACATCTCCTTTCAATTTGAGCATAGTTCTGCTGAGATGTTGTGAAAGACTTTGATACATAAACAATACGGCCTTCACGTTGAAGAAGAGTGGCACCCATGCTCTTAGAATTCGCATCCACTGATATAATACAGGGTTTACTGGAATCGAAATATTAATTTGGGAATAAATTTTGACAGGTAGGTTATCATACCCTTGAAATAGTGTAGTTCATCTTTGTTCACCGGTTGACTCATTTCAATGACAGCAGCAACTTTGTTGTTGTCAAAAATTTCATGATTATATTTATGGATCAGCTGATGTGAAAATTGAGACAGACCACAAGCCACTAGAGACTATATTATCCAAGCCTCTACGTGCAGCCCCAGCAAGACTTCAAAGAATGATGATGTCATACAAAGATATCCAATCACTGTACAATACAGACCAGGAAAAGAGCTATTGATTGCCGATACTCTTTTGAGAGCACGAATGAATGCCGAAGCAACAGAACCAGATTGCATGAGTGTGATATCAACATTCTGCATACCTTGTCAATTACTGAGCCAAAGTTACAAAAATTCAAAGAAAAAAACTAGAAATGACCCAGCATTACGTGACTTGACCAACAACTGTTCAAAATGGATGGCCACAATACATATCAGAAGTACTGCCTGGAGCAAGCGGATACTGGAACTATCGTGATAAAGTCACTTATCACCACGGGATTATATTCAAAGGTGGATGATCTGTTCCACCTACCAAAGAAACAACACTAAAGAACCTCTCTTATCCCACCTTGCACCTTCTCGGCCTTGGCAAAAGTTGGTGCAGCTCTTATTCTGGTGGACTACTACTCAAACTTTATTGAAGTAGATTGCTTACGTGAAATCAATAATGATCAAGTCATAAGTGCTTGTAAAGCCTAATTTGCACGATATGGAATACCTGGTATCTTCATTTCAGACAATGGCCCTCAGTTATCCAGTCAAAATTTTACGGAATATTCCAAGTATTACCAATTCTCTCATGAAACCAGCAGCCCACATTATGCACAATCCAATGGGAAAGCTGAAAAAGTAGTGCAAATTGTAAAAAACATACTTAAAAAGACCACTCTGGATAAACAAGACTATCATCTTGCATTGTTGGAGCTTCATAACACTCCGACAGATGACATCATAGGATCCCCAGCACAGCTACTGATGGTAAGAAGAACAAAGACAATACTACCAACATCACAAAAGCCAATTGACCCTATAATAATCCCACTCAAAGCAATATAATTGGAAATTATAAAGCAACAAAATCGGAAAAAATATTACTATGAATGACATTCCAAACCTATAAAGGAACTTGTACCTGGTTACAATAGCTATATACTTCAGAGATGGTCAAATTTGGAGTCCTGCAGTCATTACAAATATCGACTCACACACACGATCCTATTATCTCCAAACACCTAATGGTAAAAGAAATCAGAAAAACAGGCAATTTCTTAGACCCGCCAAGAATTATGACAATAATGAAGGAGAAGATGATGTTTCAAGCTATGATGGGGAACAGGGAGGAGGATACAGCCTGACAGCTACTATACTAACTGATGACACAAGCTCAGCCAGTCCTCCACTGTGACGACCTAGCCAAGTAACGAAAAGACCTATTTCATATGCTGACCCAAACTCGTTACCATTACATGGAGGAAGATGTAACACATTGTGATTGTAATTTCTATAATCATATTCATGCTCTGAACATTACACACCATATCCATTACATCATCTTGATTTCATACGATAAGTACCTGTCCACAAGTTCATACCGAGAGTGTATGAGAATTAATTCTGAGAACTAACTTGACTTGTTACAGCCTGTCCTACTAAAAGTATCAGTAAAAGTCTTATGGTAATTGTTGAACCTTGATTTTGTATTTGGTTGACTTGGTACGAGGTCGTCACGTGCGTGATAATTTTTTAATGATTTGCACACATGAGAAAGGGAGAAGTGGTATTCTTTTCTAGTTGCATTGGGTTGGGGTTGCTTGTGAGTATTGTAATAGTCGAGTGGTATCAATGGGCACAGAAATCAGGTTATTTACATGGTGCTTCGAGTCGGAGAGGGAATAGTTGAAAAATCTGGTTAATATATAAAGTCCCACCTTTAGCACTATATATTTATGGCAGAGGAGCTAGCAACCAAGAAAACTATTCAAATCGGACATAGAGTCTCTACTACAAGAACTTTAGGACAAGCGGATGCAGCTATCAGCAGTGAACCCCTCAAAATCAGTCAACTGAAAAGGTCCTGAAGACAAACTGCAGTGTTTGAGCAATTTAGGTGATGAAATCGTCTCACTCACCACTGAAGACAATATTGAAGGAGAAGCTATTACAGCTGATGAGTACGGGGAACAAATTTACATAGCTCTGTCTAGTTTAGTGTGTGGATCTAACCACTAGCCGGACAGTCCGTCACGTTGATGTTGAGCCCTGAAGAATGAGCACCTTTCCAGCCGCTTCCACAGATCATGAGGAAAGTTGTGAGGGGGATTCAGCGATTTTTGAAGCATCAGATCGTAGCAGAGTCAGAACTGGACCTAAGATGAAGCTGCCTAAGATTAATCTTCCTCGGTTCAAGGGTGATCCTTATATCCTTCTGGGATGCCTATCAATGAGCAATGAACTGACAAAAGTAGATAAGTTCAACTATCTCTTGTCATTATTGGATTGTTCTGTATTGGATGCAATCATGGGGCTCACACTCTCATCTGCAAATTACTCACATGCAATAGAGATACTTCAGAAAAGGTTTGGAAACACTGAGTCCATCTCCTCAGATTGTTATGTGAAGGATCTGCGACAACTTTTTTATTACACTGAGTCACATATACAGAGCTTGAAGTCACTTGGAACAGAGGCATCCTCCTATGGCACCATTCTTACTCCTGTTTTGTTGTCCAAGCTTCCCTCAGAAATGTGACTTATTGTGAGTAGAAAGTTTTCAGACACTGATATGGACATAGAAGCACTTTTTGCAGCCGTTGACTGCGCAACCTATTACAGCATGTATTCAGCACTATTCTCATCTTAAGGGGCTGGAGTTAGCAGATACCTCATGTGGTGAATCAAGTATGCCTGTAGACATTTTGATAGGCTCAGATTATTACTGGAAGTTGGTGACAGGGAAAATGTGTGTAGAGGTTGTGTGCTTTCTGGTCCTACTGCCCAGGGTGACTCTGATAATTGTGCTGTAAACTTCAATGCCGCACATGTTCTTAGTACAGAAACTGACCCAGTCGAGCCATATTCATTGGACAAGCACTTAAGGCCATTTTGGGAGTTAGAATCTCTTGGCATCCACGAAGGAGACGAGAAGTGTTTGTATGAACAGCTGATAAATTGTATTTCCTTTCAGGATGGTTGATATAAGGAGAGAGTTTCACAAGACATTACCTGACAACTATCATCTTAGTGTGAAGAGGCTGAAGGGCTTGCTGTGTTGGTTGAGGCATATACCAGATGTACTGAGAGAGTATGATGTCATTCAGACCAGCTCAAGTAGGGTATCATTGAAGCTGTCCCTCATCATGCTGTTTTAAAACAAAGTAGTTCCACAACGAAAGTGAGCATAGTTTATGATGCCTCAGTCAAAAGTGGATCTGATCCTTCACTCAATGATTGCCTGTTTATTGGACCAAATTCAATTACCTGGTTCTTGACATCTTGGTGAGGTTCCGAGCATATAGAGCAGCAGTCATGGCAGACCTGGAAAAGGCTTTTTTCATGGTGTCAATAGAGGGGTCAAATAGAGATGTGCTTCATTTCCTGTGGATAGATGACATCACTAAGGAGCAACATGAACTGAAGGCATACTGTTTCACTAGAGTTGTGTTTGGTGTATAGTCGTGTCTTTTTCTCCTCAATTTCACAATCTGCTATCACTTAGAAAGTCATCCAAGTGCTGATGAGAATGTGGTTGCCGAACTGTTGTGGTCTATGTATGTTGATGATATGGTATCTTGAGGTGAGAGTGAAGAATAAGTACTGGACCTGTGCATTCATTTTAAGGAGATATTTCAGAAGGGAGGATTCACCCTGCGAAAATTTGTGGCCAGTTCCAACCATCTGCAAGCCAAGATAGACCAAATGGAACGTCAAGAATCCACTACATCATTACAGCATGATGAGCCATCATATTCTGAGATTATTCTTGGAACTGTCTATTCTCCCAGTGGCAATACTAAGCACAAAGTTTTAGGTGTTCTGTGGTATCCTGAGTTTGATCAAATAAGGTTTGATTTTTCTGGTGTCTTTGACCTAGCACTATATCTTACTCCTACAAAGCGGAATATAGCGAGCATCATGGGAAGTTCTACGATCCACGGGGATTTCTGTCACCGGCTGTTATTCGATTTAGAATATTATTTCAATGGTTATGCACAGACAAGGGCAGCTGGGATGATATCATTTCTGATGGACTGGTCGAGGAATGGAAGCAACTAATCCCTTCACCTATTGTACTTCCCAGAAGCTACATCTCAGATGTAAGTGAAAACATATCCTCTGTCACTCTTCCGAGCATATGCTGCCGTAGTGTATATTCAGTTTAAGATTTCCCTGTACTGGATCACCGGCATCACCAAGAATTGGAAGGTTTCGTAGAGAATCAGGTGAAGGAGATTCGGCATAACATGAATTCAACTCTCTTGGCACCACTGTTCAGCGAACACAAATTCAGCAGACTTGACTTCAACAGGTCTGTCCATGGTAGAACTACTGGTCAGCAGTTTGTGGAGATACAGTGTCTGAGAAATCTGCTTGGATTGCTTCAAGGTGATTACAACATGTGGAGATGTGGTGGTAGACTATACAATGCTGATATTTCGTACTTTTCAAAATATCTAATTCTATTGAAGAATGGTCATTATTTTACAGCATTGGTAGTGAGACGTGCACATTTGAGAGAGTGCCACAATGAGGTGATATAAACTCTTATAATGGGAGCACATTCAAGGCAGCCGCTAAATTCACGACAAGTGTCAAAAGTGAGATTATCAGCAGTATTTGTCATCTATTAGGTGTCAGTGAGTGTTCAATATTGAGTGTGCCCCATGGTGGGGTGGTGTGTTCGAAAGAATGGTATGGGCTACTAAATGCTACCTTTGAACGGATCAGGAGAGCTTGTCTTACTTACAAGGAGGGAGACATTGTTATCGTTCATGATGAGTTGCTACCACGTGGACTTTGGAAACTTGGTTGAGTCCAGAAGGTGTTTATCGGTCTAGATGGACTACATCGGGGAGCCCTTGTATGGATGGCGACTTGACAAAAGCAACAAACGACAGTGACATTAGAACCTTAAATTGTGAGCAACTCATTGTCTTTGGTGTACCATGAAGTCCTGTATCATTTCTTGTATGATTTGTGCCTGTCCTGTCCTCAGTTGACCAGGTTTGGTCAACGGGGGGTGGGGGGGGGGGGGGGGGGGGGGGATATTGAAAATTGTTTTTTTTTTTGTGTTTTGTGGTTGGGGTTTTTTAAAACCAAAAAGCGTGGTTAGAGTGCTGGGGGGCGGGGGGGGGGGCGGCGGGGGGGAGGGGGGGGGGGGGGAGGGAAGGATATTGAACATTGATTTTGTATTTGGTTGACCTGGTATGGGCGAGTATTTTTTTTAATGATTTGAACACATGAGAAAGGGAGAAGGGGTTGTTTTAATATACGTAGTTATATCGGGTTGCTTGTGAGTGTTGCAATGGTTAAGTGGTATCAAGGGGCACAGAAATCAGGTTATTTTAAAGTAATGCATTGTGTATCATGCAATGCTGTTCATTGAAAACTCCTGATAGTATCTCAATTTGCATTGCTTGCTAAACCAATACAGATCATTAGCTCGTATAAATCATATGCTGCTCATAATCTCTCACTTCGCTCTCCTATAAAATATTCTGCAGATATCAGTTATCATTCTACATAACTCCAAGTCTCCACTTTTTCATAACATTGTATATAAAAATAACTCACATAAAATGCAGCTTAGCACCTTCATATTCGTTGTTTTTTTATATACCAACCTGAATTACAAATAATATACCATTGTAATAGCAATGCCTGTAAAAGTTTAGTAGTAATTATTAGATTACATTAATTAAACAGGGAGTCTGGCTGAAATTATAAAAACTTATGCTCAACTCAAATAATAGTGTCTAGATTATTTATACACAAATGAGTGGGACTATAATTGAAAATGCATATTTTTGAGAGGCTTTCTAACATTGAAAATGTTAGGCAAGTCCAATTCTATCATTTATAGTACTCTTCTATACTTACCAAGATATATGTTAAGAAAATATAATAAAACTGTCTCATCATGTACTTATATAATAAGTCGGACATGAACAAAAAAAATTTCATCCGATCCAAAAAAGCATGCTAATTACCGGTATCGTTACTCTAAGAACAGTAGGTATAGATACCAAACATAAGTAATTTAACCCTCACACCTGCAAATAAAACTGAACAGCTTCCATTTAGCTAGTAGTATTTTTATTGAATCAAGAATTAAAATAAACTCACACTCCCACCACTCACCCTCCCACCACTCACCCTCCCACCACTCAGCCTTCCTCCACTCACCCTCCCTCCACTCACCCTCCCTTCACTCACCCTGCCTCCACTAACCCTCCCTCCACTCACCCTCCCTCCACTCACCCTCCCTCCACTCACCCTCCCTCCACTCACCCTCCCTCAACTCACCCTCCCTCCACTCACCCTCCCTCCACTCACCCTCCCTCCACTCACCCTCCCTCCACTCACCCTCCCTCCACTCACCCTCCCTCCACTCACCCTCCCTCCACCCACCCTCCCTCCACTC
>WLWI01003319.1_pt1 | contig 13810 bp, 7 predicted proteins | sample 6701501 | NCBI WGS metagenome assembly WLWI01 (sample SAMN12718690, study PRJNA515312) | sponge metagenome | isolation source: marine sponge | host: Mycale hentscheli | place: New Zealand: South Island, Marlborough, Capsize Point | collected 2014-11-01
AACAAATCAAGAATCGACTTCGTAATAGACTTCAACCTTCTTCACTGTCGAAGCTAATGATGATAGCCATAGAAGGCCCACAACTTGACGAGGTTAATTTTGATGCTGTACTGTCACTGTGGAAATCAATAAAGCCCAGACGAATTTTGTTGTGATGCAAAAATACTGAACTCGGATTGTTTTTCCAATATAATATGACTTTTTTGTAGGCAATTAACTTTAATAGGTAGGTAAAAAAGTGGGGGAGATATCCCTCCTGGCATTTTGACTGGGGGGTCAAAACCCCCCCTGTCCCCCCCCCCCCCTGGATGAAACCCTGTACATACATTATTTTCACTAACACTAGGTTAACATTTATCATGTTTCACTTATTTTTAAGCCCGCACACATTTAGGAAAAGGTTGCAACATTAATTTATTGAACTAATATGATATAATTGCAACAAATAAAATTAGATTGCTCAGCAAAATTTAAATGTTGCATTTCAACAAAAACAAAACCATAACAACAAAAAACAATAATCATTCAGTCACAATCGAGTAATTCAGCCAAACACTATATGGCTCTTTTTTTCTTTTTTTTTTGGCTCTAAAAATGATTGAATTTATACATTTTTATAACATGCATGTGCAGCAAGGCTGCAATAATTTAATAATTTAACTATTGTTAATGCTTGAAACTGAGCTGAACTTATTAACTTGGTTGCCTAGGTTGATTTTTCGGCACCTGTTGGATATACCCCTCCAAAAACCAGTGCAAGTGAAGCAAATAATGATGTGGATACTAAAGCAGAGGCACGTACCGTTTGTATAGTTTGAACATGCCAAGTCTTTAAATTTGAAGTAATGATTTTTCTTTCCAGGCTGAAAGAGATGAAGCCATAAAAGAAGCAATAGAAAAAAATGGTAGCTTTTCGGTAAAGATTAATTCATATACTTTTAAGCACTCTGTAATTTTGATTTACATTTTTAGGCTTTTTCTGGAGAGGGACAAAGACTAGATGGCAAAAATAGTAAAAGCAACTCTTCTCTTCCTGTTTCTACTGTTGATAACAAGAAACGTGGAATCCCCAATTATGACTATAAGAAAGGAAGGTTGACTTTTGTTAAGGCAAAGTCATTAGTATCCAGTCAACAACCACAATCAATGGTAAGTTTGTTTAATCGATGAGTTAATTGTTGTTATTATTAATTAACCTTTTTTTGTGTGTGCTATATCGAAAAAATATAAAATATATCACTGTTTCATTGAGTGTTGTCCAGTAACGCCGTCAATTGTCCCGTGGGTACAAAAGTTCCACGGGATGTCCCTTCAAAATTTTGGAATTTATTAAACCCATGGACAGTTGGCGGCAAAGCTGGACAACTATGTTAGCATGATACAAAACTGAATTTTTCCCTCACCAGTGCACTCACAAATGCCCAGGTCAGTTGCCCTGATAGTAAAATTAAAATAGAAGAGGAAAAGTGAAAGTCATTAATTACTGGCATGGCTAATGGTTGGCTCACACTCAAACAGTATATAACTGAGCTGAAGTAGAATCAAATATTATTATCAAATATTTATAACCTTTCCCGGATTATACCAAATGTAAAGTTATCTATGGCATTTCTTTCTTTTCATTGGCAAACGAGTGAAGTGGGTAATTTGAAGGATTCTGATTGCCAAGCGAAACACTATTAGGGTTTGTAAGTGAACAATTTTGATACGATTTTTTTCACTTGTATGTGTATGTGGTTCCTTTTGAGTGACACATTCAATCATTCTCTCCCCTTTCCTTCTTTTCCAATCCACAACGAAAATACCACCACCACAATGAAGTAAAAAAAAAAAAAATCAGTAATTATCTCTGACTCTATAAGTAATAGGATCACTTTAGTGATGCTCAATACTATTTAAAGTATTTAAAAAATTGTCATAGTTAATTTTAAAATACTAAGATTATAGTAAATGTCTGGTTATTTATGGTTTTGTTTTTGTTATTTAAAAATATAGTAACTCTACCACTGATTGGTGTGTGGAAGAGCTAACATGGCATAATACCCTGTTCATTGTTTGTAATAGACCACTACACTTAACATGTGTGCTCCAGCACACTACTAGCGAGCATATTTATTAATGGAACTTTATATTCAATTATTAGGAAGATGATCAAATGGATTTCAAGGCTTTTTCTGGAGAAGGAAAACTATTGCGGATTCCAAAACAAAGAAAGAAGTAATTTATTGTAGCTTAGTACATCAATATTTCATTATAATATTATAAAACATCTTCAAAATTTTATCATGATACATTTATGATCCGATTTACAAGAATAGTTTTTAGGACAACAGTACTTTTTATTAGAGCAGCAAGTTCCATTTTTTTCTGGACAGCAACCTTGTTTGCATGATCTCTGAAGTACAGAACATCTAAACCTATCTCCATTAGAATAGGAAAGAATTTTGGGCTGGATTAGAGTTGTGGCTTTGATTACGTGAATATGTTTCATATCATGATATGGAATTTCAGAATTTTCTTTACATTTCATAGTAGCAGTGTTACATTCCTTGCAGCAGTATTTTCCACAGCAGACTGATGCATCCTCTGGACAACAAAAAGTAGAGCAACAAAATGGACTGCCAGCCGGACAACAAGCATAGGTCCCATTAATTTGCTTGCAGCACTTCTGGTCATTATTGCACATAGTTTTATTGTCTTCACACAACCTGTTCTGTCTAGGAAGTATGGTACGAACAGATAAAAAATGGCTCCCTCTTTTGCACTTATTTGTTCCTTCAGTACAATCGTAACCTTGTGGACAACAGTGTGTTTTATCTGAACAGCACCTTGCATTAGGGTAATCACAACAACCGTATCCACCAGGTGACAATAGACAACAGGTTGTATGGTCTGGGCATTGGGTTACTCCATCTTTACAAACAATATTATTTGGTGAATGAAGCGGAACTTCTTTTGTTGAAGTAATCACAAAATGTTGTAATGGTTTACAACCTTGACTCAAGTCACTGCAAGAGAAATTTTGAGGACAGCAGTGAATTTTGTCTTTGCAACATACTCCTGAAGCACCTTCACAACAACCTATCATTGATTCATTTTCTGATTTGTAGCAGCTTCTGAAACCAGCTGGGCACAGGCTTATCTGTAAATCACAATACAAAAAAATTGAAAATACAATTTTTATATAATCTGAATGCTGGCACAGTGTTAAATGGAAAACATTTTAGAGAGTAGAAATTAGAATTTCAGTCACAAGTCACGGTTATCAGAAATTTTCATGGCAGATTTATAAGCTTGTATTTTGTTTTAGGTGATGGTTGGTGCATTTACTATCAACTCGAAAAAAAGAGAAATTAAAAAAAAAAGAAGAAATAGTACCTTTTTTGCAGGTAACAGATGTGCCTGACAATAGAGCTGATTGGTAACTTAAACTGAATAAAAATTTGGTAAGAGGCACAGTTTTATAGTCCTATTTTTAAACTGTGGCATTGGAAAAGTTTTAGACAGCGACATAAAAGTAGACATTTTACCAAAGTTTTCACACCCATATGTCTTTGATTGATTAATGTTCAGTACTTTACTTACCATCTGTACTAAATAACTTACCGTGACAGGAAGTAGAGAGAAATCAATCACAATTAACGGGAGAAATAATGAACAAAGCTTTGCGCACGAAGCCATCACACTTTTTAAACGTTGTCTCATGAACGATCCTTTACCTAATTTCTATCATGGGTTATCTTTTTGATCCATCTGTATCTAAAAAGTAAGATAGTTATATTGCATAGAATTTTGTAACGTATTGTCTGTCTAATAACTACTATACCTACTACTGCATTAAATGAACATTATGAGTAAATTTAAAAATATTTTTTCTAGTAACAGTAATAATCATAATAGTAATAGTAGTAGTAGTAATGACAGTAGTAGTAATAATAGTAGTAATAATAATAGTATAATAATAATAGTAGTACTAATAATAATACACTTGTAAAGAATCAATCAAGGATGTCCTAAATAGACGAGGTAAATTTAAATGTTGAGGGCTAGACTGGACTAGCCAGCTAACCTAAAACAAATAAACAACTAAATGCATTGTGATATGTCAAAATGATTTCATTCCATGTATAGAAACTTGGAACACTTTCTACATGAGCACAGATAATGAAATGTACATGTGTTATTGGAATCAAAATGAAGGAGGAAATGTGACCAAAAATACTTTGAGAGGTAAGAGGTTGAGCAGTATTAATCGCTACTTGTAATCAGGATGTGGGTATGAGGTACCAAGATTGAATTTGTGGCTCTCCATTGGAGATGCTCCAGTTTCTGGATATTTTTTTATTAAAGCAGGACGCCTAAGTTGGCTACAGTAAGCGAGATGTATAGTTTTAATTTGGTGTAAAGGGAAAGTAAACGGACATCTAAGTAGACCTATTGTCTTGTATACTTGAGACACCATACAATCATATTGATTGGTCCAATTCAAATCACTCTGTAACATGTTCCAAGATCTTTACAAGAATTAAAATGGGTTAGCATTGAAGAAGGGTGTTGATGGGCCAACAGCACTAGAAGACTCAACTATTGAGGGTTGGAAAGAAGCTTCACCAAAAGTTCAGCAGCCTCCCTTGGGATAGGTAGCCATGTATTACTTGATAAAGTTCTTAATTGTCATATTGGATGCATTCTAATCATCCAGGTAGGTGTGAACCCATCCTACTTGGGAAAATTAAATTAATCATTATTGAACTAAATTATGGCTGATTGATCTATATGACTAGAGTGCTTTGAAGATCTGTGACTTTCCAAAAGTGAGGCCAAGCTTTGATTAAGCTTCTTACTCATTCTACAACAATGAACATGACATTTTTGAGAGCACACAAAGTGTCAAGCATTACAAGGCAGAAATTTGTCTTGTCTGTGCACTCATTAGGAAGATCCAGGCAAAATTTACCAATGTCTACCTGAGACTGGGTGGCATGCATCAGGCCTAATGCAGGCATTGTAGACAAGTAGTGTTGTTTCTCCTACTCTTATTTCACAGCTCCTACCAAACTAAGTTATTCCACTCTTGTCAGCCCAATAGTTGAAACTTCTTGCTAAAGGGAGCTATAGACTGCCATGGCAAAAGCTAAATTAGGTCTCAAACCAAGAACTTTCAAGACCTGGGTATACAGTCTGCATGCTCACAATGGCATCATAAATGATCTGAGTGGAAGGAGCAATGAAGAATAGTCACCTGCACATACTTAGTTATTACAAGAAGAAAATATCTACCAGAATCAAATGTGATGGACACTCAAAGACAAATCAAGTCTCTTTGTTCTTCCACTAGACCATGGCCAACCTTCAGGTAAGCTGGTAAATATAGTCTTTAGCGTGGTAGTGACACATCTATCTGTTAATATCCATGTTGTTGATCAGCTTGAACACACACAAATGGAAATTTTGGGAAGACATGGCCTGAGGGGTTTATAAAACCAAAAAAGGCAAAGATATTTGATACTGAAATTATCTATGGCAGAGCAATGCCCATGCAGACCACTTCTTGTGGCTCAACTAGGACAATCTTTTGGCCCATGAAATGGCACCTGAGTCTAGTAACACTCAGAGATGTGGATAATATGAGTTCACAATTCACTTTTCTTCATATTCATCAATGTCTTTTTGTGGTGGCTGAAAACACACTATATGAAACCACTCTTCAAATTTGTGAACACTGAATCATCTGATCAGTTTCTGGCAGGCGGCAAGTACAGTACAAAGGTATTGTACCAAAAGACTTCACTTTTTTACCCTCTCTCTCGTGGGGGAAATGGTGTGAGTTCCATAATTTGTAGACATTTATACAATTGTCCTTTCAAGTTTAATACCACCATAACCAAGGGCAGTAGCAGTTGCTATAGCAAATAAACCACAGTCTGATATACCACACTGCATGTGCATGTCCATTATTTTTACTTGAATAAGTTTCTCTGGTGATCGAAACAGAGCAGAAATTTGCTTCTTCACATGGCCATTAATGGTAGGAAACATGCTGTAATAACCATTAATTTCATTACTGTTACATCTTCCTGTTGTTCAGATGGTAAGCCATTGGCCACCTCTATCATGAAGAATTTGAATGAACTTTGAGGTTTCTACTTCAAATTGGAGTAAACATCCAAGAATTGTGTCCTGAAATTCACCACAGGAATTTTTTAAAGCAAAATTGAGCAGATTGGATGATGCAATCATTACATCATCCAGTTGGATTCACAAGTAATGTTCCATCATTGTTTGAAAAACGATAAAGGCTCTTTTTATCCCAATATTAGACAAATTTGGCTGACTTTCCAAGTTGACATTAAATATGATGACCTCAGGTTTTGGCACACAATCTACATCAGCTTCCTTACTTTTTGGCACACAATCTACATCAGCATTACATGCACTCTATTTGTAGTCGAGACTTCTATCCTGTTCCAATAATGCAATAATGAAAAACATGATAAACATCTAACCCATACATTTTGCAATATTGTGATTGATAACATGTATTACGTGATGTGTTTTTTCTCCCATTTTTAGTTACACCATTTAATTAGTTACATTAAAAACAATAGCAACAAAACTCATAAATTGCTAACGTAATCAGAGGGCATGCATATCAGCTAAATTATAAGGTTTCAAAAGGTTAAGGCAGAAAGAGTTCAAAAAAAATTCAATTAAACTAATAACTAAATGTTATTGGACAAAAAATCTAAGCAAAATGGTTTATTCACTATTTTTAACTTAATTAGCATGACTGAACTTGAATGATCTGTTTTCTCTAACAAATAATGCTAGAACTTACACATAATTACTTTCTCAGCCTTCTTTTACTCATTAGATGTATTCTCTCTTTTTTACAGGCTTTTTAAGCAAGTGGTTCTGGGTTGGATTCCTGGTGGCAACCAAATAGTTTTTTTCTGTATTGCTTAAAAAGCCTGTGAAAGAGAGAGAATATATATGTAGCTTACACATACAATAATATATACATTTTATCTCAATAAGATTTATAGGCCTCAGATGGTTGATTCATACTGGAATAGCTACATCGTCTTTCTCTAACTAAAAAAAAATTACCAAAAGGATTTATCTTATTAATTTCATGTCACTGTTGCTGTACTCACTAATATTTTAATAACATTGTTATAGATTTTATGAACAAAAACAGCTAACCCCAGATTATTCACAACTAAAATACAAAATTACATAATCCACACCATTCTGTTTTAAAGAATCAATAATGTCCTTTAATGACTAAAACATTCTACAAAGTCCTATATGGCTACAAGCACATTCTGATATTTTTATATACTTTCCAAAATGTTCACGAAATTGTTAGTTGCTTTGATGTCCTGATTCTCTTTTTCTTTGGTTGTATGTTCCTTTTTGATGATGATAATTGGATACACATCCATTCTCAAAGCTGTTCAAACACAAAAGAGCATGACTTTCTTATCTTTTTCATCGGTACAGATGTTATTAGCTCTGCTGGTCAATGTCCTTACTACAGCAATCTTATTTCAATGGGGTGGAGAGAACTGAAAGATGAGCAATTGATAGTGTGTGTAGACTTCCTGAACACCTTGGTTGTGGTGCTTCATCCTGATTATGAATTATTAAGGTATCAAGAAAAGCTAACTCATTCGACTCCAATTCAAAACTGAATTTAATAGACACCTCAATAGAATTTACATGATTGGCAAATGATTGTATTTTTGTTTCTTCAGAACAGTGCAAACATCATCAACTTATCATTTCCTAAACCTTGGTGGAGCAGTAAAATTTGATAAGGCTCTTTCCACAATGCCTTTCCATCACCAGGTTAGCAACACAAACTGAAACAGGGGACCCCATGGCAGTGCCAAAGGTTTGCTGATAATATTATTCTTATAGAATAAAAAAGTGGCACCCACTAATTCGCAAATTTCATTTATACTTAAGCTTGTTCTTCATCAATAATGTTATCTTCATGTAATTTCATTCTAGCAATTTCTACTGCTTTGTTTTGCCCTGCTTGCTTATTCTCTTTGCTCAGGCAATCAGGATAACCTCCACTCAACCTGTACTAAATAGCAAATCCAAGATTTGATCATCCCCCATAGCTAGTTTAAATTACCAACCATGTGGGAACCAGTTTTTTTCAGAAGCATAGCAGGCAGGAAAAAAAAAAATCTAATGGAAAACATTTTTTTGCTTCCATTAGATTTTGTCCCCCTAAATCTAACTTCCTCAGCAATACTGATGCGACAGTAAACAATGAGAATGACGATGCTAACTAGAGTAAATTACAAATCTCAACTAGTCTTAGTTAATATGGACACACTGTAAACTTGCTATGCAAATAAGAGAGGATTTTAAAAACGATCTCAGAAAAGGCAATTAGCTATTGGCTAATTTGCAAGAAGTCTGGAAATACGCTTGCTGGCGAAGACATGAGTTCAAACTGATTAACTGGCAAAAGTAACGAACAAACATCTTATTATGTAGTACATCACATACAACCACATATTACCCCAACTCAAACTTTCCCATCTTCCTCTTTCATGCAGTTAAAATGGGGCCTGGAGGTCTCCAATTTGATCAGCTATTTTCATAACGAACAGCTATGTAGTACCCAGTAGCTTGAAACATAGTATTATTAACTACTATAGCAATTCCAGACATTATTCAATTATAAACACAGAACTAGCTATCAATGGTAGGTAAAATACACATGTACTATTAAAAAAATTAGCTAAAAATTTTGTTTTGTGACATTTGATGTGAAGTTTGGCTCATAGATTTAAGATATGCATCTTATTATTGCCTGAAGAAAGAAGTCTGTTGCAATTTTGGAGCTATCAGAACACTCGTGTCCATTTTTATTGCAGAACTCCTCTCCACATATTTCTGTGAAACAATACATTAAACACAAGTTTACTACTTCAATAATTAATAGCTGATGTAAATCTTGCATTAAATAAAATGTGAGTTAGGTGAGAAACCTATGCACAAAACATGTATTTAGCAATATATTAAATATAAAAACACATAAATGACAGAAAACAAATAACCTAACTAAAAAACTTCTTGCATGCCGTATATGTAGTAGCTATGGGACTGGATTCACAATTCTATAAAGAATTAAGGGTAAATTTGAAAATTCTCATTGGCATTCCTAACAAATTAGTGTATTTACTTGTAAGAAATGTTAACTATAGGTATTGTAACACGCATGACTAACTAATGGTGCATTCTCAAAAAAGTGGTAAAAATAAAATTAAAAATCAACAACAGCCACACACACAAAATAAATAAAATGAAAACAAAATAAAATAAAATTGCACAACAAGATTTGAAACACCCATGTGTAACAATGTTTTACCAAATGGTTGCCAATTATGAACCAATACGATACAGCAACATAATAACAGAAGTTGAAACTTCGGGTTAAGTTAAAACTAACATAATATTGGCTGTTACAACGAGAAAAATTTGCTATTATATTTTGCCAATTGAGACTAATGTGACTCCATAATGAAACACTTGTCATAAACCTGCACTTTAGATTAAAAAGCTATAAATGTGATAAATATGGTACTCCTAATAATGTTACGCTAAGCAAGTGCTACTAGTAATTTACAGTTACCTTGTCATCAACAACAGACAGCTTGAATGGTTCCATTTTCTGACTACGAAGACGACTTTGTTTCTTCTTGTGTGATGTCAAACTAAACTCTGAAGTTGCAGCACCCACTTTTTGTGTATTAGTGATAGAGCTAGACTTTCGTTCTTTACTTGAAAGAGTCCCTGTATTAATTTTGTCCGTATTCGTAAGATGTCCAGATATAGTGAGTGGTAATGCACTTCTATCTAAGCGTTTTAACTCTAATCTAACAGACTTCCTCTTCAGTGGTGAATTCATGGCAGTTGCCCGATGAAGTTTCACTGAATCTTGTCGAGGTATTTCAGGACTGGCTCTACCATCTGACACAAAGGACTGAAATGTAGCTTTTGCTTGGGATCTACCTTTGATATAGTTATCTGGACTAGGCATAATGGCTTTGAGGTCTGTATTTCTATTAACATTTTCTTGTTGCTCTTTTGGAGAAAACGAAGACAATACACGATCCTCGTTATTACTTCTTGAACGATAGCTTCCCTAACATAAAAAATTAAAGCAAGAATGACATTAAAGTCGATGCAATTGGATATAGAAAATTGTATTCGAATTAAATAATTGACTCTAGCTTACACCAACTTAATTTGTCGCAAGTTAGATATTTGCCATGAACACAGACATTTAGTTATTTTAGTTGCCATAAGCTTATAATAGGAAAAGGTGTGACTTAATTTGTATGAGTAATAGCACAGGTAACTGTGCTATCACTCGTTAATAGTAGGCCAGCTTTAAAAAAAATCATTGTAAATTGTAGCTACACTGCATCGTTCACTCACTATATCTTTATTTCAGGATTAGCTTCCTCTGGAAATTCATTTTCAATGTACGGCTCCTTTTTAATCTGTTGAAAAACATTCCGTCTAATAAGGATAGAGCTTCTGTGGTAAAGAATGATATTGTTTCCAACTAGAAACTACTGAAACTGTACGTTTCCAAGGTTAACGCTGCACACTTACCCGTACTATTACACTTAGCTACTGAGGTATTTCACTTAGATTCCATGCTATTTTACTTAGTTACACTCTACTTAACTTTCCCAGTGCGATTTCAATTGAACAGCGATTTTCCTATACATTTTTTTAACGGGCAATTTACACACCGTACTATTAAAAGATTTATATAGGAATTGCTTTTCCTAAAACATGAATTACCAGGGCTTTTAGCAATTAAACAGTGTCAAAGATGAAAGAGCATAGGGACACATTTATTACTGGGATTACATTTAGACTTTTCAAAAAAAAATTTTAACCAATGTTTTCACTCTTAATGTCATATTAACTGTAGCAAGCAAAACTATAATATTCCCTTTGCCTTCCCAGAATGTAAAACAGTATGTACTTTTTTTGAGACTTCCTTCCCATTTTCGTCTTCATTTCATTTTTGTGTCTGCAATGTATGTATGTCTAATCATGCAATCATAAATTTTGCTAGTATTTAAATACATGGCAAATACACAGAGCTCAGACTTACTCAAATACAAGTATATTGCAAATACTGCAAAAAAACATGTACGTAACTGCAATTAAATACAATTGCAATGTATTTGACCTCAACTCTGGTATTAAAGGTGAGGTCAGTACACTAAATTCCATTAAAATTGAGCAGTAAGAGCTATCAGCATATTTTCTATCAATACTTTATATCAGCTTTTCTAAAACTGTTCACAAGCTGACCAGTCAACCAAACTGAATCTGTTTGATACCGATTGTGAAATTTCGCAACCACACACTATTATGTAAGTGAATACTTAAAAGGTGAAGTCCAGCGTTGGATTATTGCGTGCCCTTAAGCTTCATTTTTACGCTTATTGCGTCCCCTGAGGGTCTGTCTGCTAATTCTATAATATCATTCTGTGCCAATTACGTTAATTAGGTTAAATAAAATAGCTTCATATGAATGCAGAGACTTTTTATTACTAGCTATAGTAGCTGTTGAGATGAGCTAAACTCAGAATCTCTTATGATGCTATACATCTTGTAGCCATTGAGAGTGAACAATCGTTTAGTCTTAACGATGAGGAATTACAGAAGTGTTTAGAAGAGCAAAAAAAACCCTGTAATATTCAAAAGAAAGACATTACCTGACCTGAGAATGTGGTAGCTATCGTTGGTGTAAAGGGATAAATGAAAAGCGAAAAATTGAGAATATTCCACCCAAAGAATTAGATATACTTCTCACAGAGTGCAAGTGGTAGTCTTTAAGGTTCCGAGCACTCTTACTTCCATTCAAAAAAGTTTGAATAGACATCTGACAAAAGACCATCACAATCAGGCAGCACTTCTTGCCTTTCACATTCCCTTTCTATTCCATCCCAAATATTAAGAGAAAAGATTTTCAATGACTTCATCAGACAAAAAAGAAACAAAAAAACAACAACAACAACAACAACAAAGAACAAACAAACAAACAAAAAAGAATCAAACTTCTTGGCAGCATACATTACATTAGTCACTCGGCTTCTATGCCATTCATGCATGACCAGTACACAATAAATTGATTAATCATTGGATACCTCGGGAATATCACTCGTTAGTCGGTTGCATTTACACTCATGCCTGCAGCACTCGTGTAAATGCTAGCAGACAGACTGGTGATATTCCGCAGTATCACCATAGAAGAGACTACCACACCCATACCATAATAAGAAAATTCCATTTAGACTAGAACTGACCATTGTTAAGGTGCTCCAACTCAATAGTGCTCAAAATAATGGTAACTATTACACCACTACTTTAAATAGTATCATTATTGTCAACACTCTGTTACCTTCATTCTGTTGATGCATAGCTAAGTAGTGTAAATCTGATCCTTTTTTTATGCATAAATTCATTTCATATTGATCTGTAATCACTTATATAATACTGTAGCTAATGCATCAATGTAGCTTTTTAATATATCTCATCACTCTGTCTCAAAGAACTTAACAGTAGTAACAGTCATTTCTTCATGATTTTTTCAAACATCAAATAAAAAAATAAAATTACTTACAACTTTAAAAATTCTAGATCCGCCCCTGTATACATAGTTGTCGTGACAGCTAGCTAGTTGAAGATGTAGAAATTATAATGTAGTATTAAAAATTAAATGATACACAGTATCTGCCACACCATGGCACTTGTATTTCTACTTCTATAATTCCTCCTGGAGGGAAACTCTTCTGCATCAAATGGAAAGTTCCTGTCACTTTCGTAATTATTAAAACAATCTTTTAACCAGACCCTTTTCATACCGCTACAGTGGGAAAGGATCTGGTGCCATTAGTCCATAGTGCCAGTTCAAAATTTTCCATATCTCAGGGGTAAGTGGTTCCGGTCATGTCTAAGGAATATTATTGTTGTGCTCTGACTTTGCAGTAAAAATCATCTCTGGAGGAAGAGGTTGGACATGCTGGCTGAACACTATTGAAGCAGAATGATGAGACTGACTCCTCAAACAAATCATGCATATAGCTAGTGCATTAACCAAGGGTAAAATCCATGTATATATGATGCAACTGACCTGTACAGTTTGAACTCCAAATAAAGCAAAAACGAACACACAGTATATTTTCTGACAATGACTCTCTACCTAATGGCTATGCAGGGAAAGGGTCTGGTGACATTGGCATTTTGAATCAGTTCTAATATAATGCAATTAATGCAGCCCTGTAACCGCTTCCATGCTGCACTGTCCTCTGCTTTCATACCTTTTTGGTTTTTATTATTTTGATAGCTTCAAAACTTAATTCCTCCAGCAGTTACTGCGACTGCGCTAACGATTTTCATTCATTACTTTCGACCACATTTTACCCTTCAGATTCTGAGGGTAAAACACTGATGAGGTGCTGTAGTGTCACCAGACCACTTGTACACTTTATAATTTCTTTCTTAGCCTTCTTTTACTCATTAGATATATTCTCTTTCACAGGCGTTTTTAAACAACACAATGCCACTGAGCTACGACAACCACCCGGCGAACAAACATTCCAATTCTGTATTTATACTGTTAAGGGGTACTGCTATGCTACAGTCTCACTCTCAACAGACCAACAAAATTTCTTTTTTTTTTTCTTATTTTTTTCCCCTCCTCCCTCCTCCTCCCCCCCCCCCCCCCCCCCCCCCCCCCCCCCTCTCCTTT
>WLWI01003320.1_pt1 | contig 13809 bp, 8 predicted proteins | sample 6701501 | NCBI WGS metagenome assembly WLWI01 (sample SAMN12718690, study PRJNA515312) | sponge metagenome | isolation source: marine sponge | host: Mycale hentscheli | place: New Zealand: South Island, Marlborough, Capsize Point | collected 2014-11-01
TCATGACATTTTGGTTTTAGGGGGGGGGGGGGAGTGTTTTTAAAACTCCCCCCCCCCCCCCCCCCCCCCCCCCCTCCCCAGTATGAAACTTTGAATGCACAAACTAGTATATATAAAAGTAAAATACTTTTTCTGTTCAGGAGGTTGCAAGCTGTAACTACAAGATGATATGATCTATCAGTTAATTGCTGAATTGCTGTCATTCAATAAATACAGCTTGCAACCCTTTGATTACAGGTATACAAAATCTGCATTAAAAACACTTGAATACACAATACCTCCCTCCCTCTCTCTTGAGGATGGAGTCACTGGGATCCCATAGCTGATGATACATGCATTTCTCGGAATATAATTCCATAAACACAATACTGTTGTTGGTTGTTTATCTGCTACGCCAACAGGTAACATTCAAAATTGTTTAGTTAGGCAACAATGGGATACAGATATTAGAATTAGTCATTGGAAAGCCTACTACAAAAGTCATAGGAAATCATCCATACCAATACTCTTTATTAATTTGTGGGCGGCAGGACATGTGATGATGCATTGAACCTATTGCACAAAATTAAGTTTCCACGTCAGGTTGTGTGTAAGGCAGAGTCATTACAACATATTGCTAAATCCATCTACTTACTAACCCATCCTATCCCTCAGTGCACGCGCGCACAAACACACACATAGTGAGGGTGCCAGTACTGACTTGCCAGTCAGCATGCATACTACTACAGTACACGCTTACTGATTCATCTGATAATGTGGCACACACGCACACACACACACACACACACCACTTCAATCAAACCAAAGTTGTTAAACAAAAAGGAAGGCGTGAAAAGGCAACTGGTATGATCGAGCTACAATTAGAGAAGTGGCAACTGAAAATAATGTACTTCACACCTTAATAGCACCACAGTTAACCAAAACTGTGTGATCTAGCTACAGTTCTGAGTTGTGTGTGGTGGTGGCTGAACGACGGCTACTGTGGGTTCACATTACCAATGCATTACTTTGTTTGCATACAATCAGAAGAGAGTTCAGTTGACAAAGGAACATAACCAATAGAAGGAGTCAGTGAGATCCACATAGTCCACAAAAAAAAAAAGTTTCACAATTTCTTTCTCAGCCTTCTTTTACTCATTAGATGTGGACAGACTTTTTTAAACAATACAGAATTAAAAATATTAGGTCACCACCGGGAATTGAACCCAAGACTGCTTGCTTAATGCACAAGCACTCTGCCACTGAGCTACGACAACCAGCCGGCAAACAAACACTCCAATTCTTTATTTATAATGTTAAGGGGTACTGCTGTTCTAACCGTCGGTCTGAAGGGTGGTGGAGGGAGGAGGGGAATGAACTTGCCAGGAGGCGAGTAAAGGCGTGCATCTTACTAGGTACATAATTGTTTTTCTAAGCTCGATGTTGGCTTAAAAGTAAGTACACAATACCCCATTACTTCTCAGGGAGACCACATCATCTTATACTCATGAATAAAAATTAATTGCTAATGTCTGATCTTGGAAACACAAAACCCTTGAACTTCACAACCTGTCCTACTACAATCAGACCCATACCAGAGAAATGAAACAAAGAAACCACAAAATAAAAATTACTAAGGGGCAACCCACAATAGACCAATCTACCCAGAAATGGGCAGGTCAAGTATCAGAAAAACACCCTAGTCCAGACACAGACACTGGTAGCCACACTGTGGTAACTGTCAAGCTACATTACACTTCCTTCACACGACACATTTCCCTTCACTCACCACATCTTCCTTCACACAGGAAGGCACAGATGGAAGGCATTGGACTAGAGATATCTCACTTCCCAATGCAAACTCACTTTCCTGCATCAGCAGCAATATGTCAGTTTTGTTAGTCATACAGACTTTAAAATACACACAATAAATGAAAACAAACAAACCAAAATACCAATGATAACAACAAAACTCACTTCATAACAAATCATGGTGGCCAGTATGAGGAAGGATAATTAGGTCACCCTGTTGAGCTGTGATGCAAGGGGAAAATACCAGAGTGCAAACTCTAATGACTAAAATTAGACCAAATTCTTCAGGAGAAATAAATCAAGAAAATATCAGCACGCAAATATAAATGAAAAGATTCACGCTCTAGATGCTTGCGTGGTAACCACATTTGAGGAAGTAGCTGATTATGAGAATATGTCTCAAATATGAACGTTTATCATGGATGACTATTTGTAACCATCACATGCATGCCGAGAGTATAGTCTTGGAAAAAATTTTTTTTGACTATATACCATTGTACACCGTAAAATACGAATAATATAGACTGAAATGAACTGTAAGTTAACACTGCCTACAAATAGAAGCAGTACAACAGAAACAGTAACACCAGCTTAACAATAACGGCATAACAATAACAGCAACTACAGACTACTCAGCTGTAGCCGAGCTGTCTTACCATAATGTTGGGTAGAGTGGCATATCTCGGTTCATTGAGTCTGAGGTCAGCCGTGACCACGGCAGGCAGAGTGACCTTGATGGACTCCAGCCCTCCATCCACCTCCCTCATCACTTGCAGCCCCTCCCCTTTCACTTCTAGCTTGGACGCAAAGGTAGCTTGAGGCCAGTCCAGAAGAGCTGCCACCATCTGGCCTGTCTGGTTGCTGTCATCATCAATAGCCTATGTGAGATTGGTAAAATGTGGGTAAATAAAAATATTGTAAGACTTGGTGGGTATCCCTAGGGGAAGGAACACTTGAATTTCTAAATTCCATGCAATTATGGAGGTAAAAGATAGTTATGAGGCAAGGTAATCAACTATATGCGGTAAAGTGTCGTCAACAGTATAAATTGACATTGTAAGGTAAAGGGTGAAAATTATGAAGTAAAAGATATCGATGTCACGGGAACTATATACAATAACTTCACTAACTGCATACTGGCATGTAGTACTCTTTATTCAGCTTGAAAAAAGGTCTTATCAACTGAGTCTAAGTTTATGGCAATGGTGATTCCTTACCGAAACCTTTTAAGTGTCACCAGGCAAGCTCAATATGATGTTGTACCAAGAACATAAAAGCTTTGTGTTTGTGTTTGAGCTTGTGTGTATGTGTGTGTGTGTGTGAGAGAGAGAGAGAGAGTAAGCACAATGCATATCTACCCTTCCTTACTGATGACAAGCCCACTACATACATAATCACTGGACCCCCACCGTGAGTTCAAAGTTGTGGATACCATTGTCTACAGAAACCTCCAGGCAGCAATCATTCAAAGATAAAAACATGCCATGATTTACTGTAACATGAGATTCTGTTGCTCCCTGTCTATATTCTATGCTTAGATTCCCTGAGGTTGGCCTATTGCTTAGTTCAGTTATTCCCAAAATGCTCCAACATATTCAACAACACTCCAAATATTTCTCATGATGCTCCACTATTAGAATTAAATAAAAGTACAAGTTAGCAGGAATTGAACTGGTGCATTATGGATGACCTGATCTTTGAAGTGATTGTTGTTGTCCTTAAAGGAATGGTGTAAAATTAAATTTAGAAACATACATGTACAGCATAAGGTAATAAAGTAGAATACAAACAATAATATTAATACCTTTAAAAAAAAATGCTCAAATTAAGCAACATTAATCAAAGGTGAAGCTGTTTTTGTGCAAGGAAAATAGAGAAAGCAGCAGAAATATACCACCATACACAATTAGTAAAATTATAATCCACAATGATGTAGGGCTAACCTGCTTGCCTAGTAAAATGAGATCCACCTTCTCTTGCTGTGCTACTTTGGCAATGATGTTGGACACAGCTAGTGGGCCCAGGTCTGCTATATCCTCTGAACCACACTTCACATGAACAGCACGATCTGCTCCCATCGCTAATGCTGTCCGTAAGGTCTCCTAACACACACACACACACACACATCTACATTCCAAGTCCTGTTGCTACCACCACTAGCATGTCCTCCTAATGTATCAAATCTATGGAACTTTATTTTAAAAAAATGTATACAGTGAATGTTATGATAAATACAATTCAATACAATCAATAAATAATATATAATACAAGTACCCCGCCACATAGTGGCGCTCAACGTATTGCAAAGTAAGAATGCAGTAGCACAAGTTATCTTGCTCAGTTATCATTCTCTACCATTGGTTAAGGTTACATAAGTTTCCCTCTCCTGCTCTCTTTTTTCTGAACTATCTGAGCTTTTCTTCTACCCCACCTCTCCTATCTTCAGCTCTTCTTTTTGAGTCATGGCGCCCCCTTTTCCTTTGTCTATCTCTCCTGCATTTCTGTCCGATTTGGAACCAATTCGCGCTTTAGCCTTTCTTTTGAAAACTAACCCCCATCTTTTCTCGTCTATTCCACCTGCTTTTTAATTATAATTAATCGCCCGCCTTTTTGCCTTCTCTTCCCTTCCATTTTAAACCTACACCGCCTTACGCTTTTCAGTTACAATTAATCTCCTTTTACCTTCTCTTCTTTACTTTCGCCTTCCTTTTTGATACCTACGCCGCCTTCCATCGTCTCTATTGCACCCGCTTTTTAGAAATAACCGGCATGTTCTACTGAATGTGACGACACTTTACCTACGGCAAAGAGACGACACTTTACCTACGGCAAAGAGACGACACTTTACCTACGGCAAAGAGACGATACTTTACCTACGGCAAAGAGACGATGCTTTACCAAACCGTACCAAGCTCATGAATTATTCATGAATACACACACCGTCGTCGGTCGTCGTCGTTACTGACACACAAGCGTATTATTATATAGATAAATAAATAATATATATATAAACAAAAAACAACAACAAGCAAACAAGTAAATAAATCAACAAACTTCAAAACAATAAAAAAGCAAGAAGCTAAAAATTTGAAAGCACGATCCATTGAGTAAACTGACATGCATACAATTTTTTTTAGGACACCCACCCACCAACATACTCCTGTCACAGATCAATATTAATTAGTCCCACATTAATAAGCTAACCTGGCATTGCTGAGGTCCACAGCTCACTGCCACCACTTCACTGGCCAACTTCTTCTCCTTCAATCTGATAGCCTGTAGCCATCAAGTGAACACACACACACACACACACACAAGCTGAAAATTTCCCTATCAATACTAGGGCTTTTACAATCTCAATTAGCTTAAAATGACACTATAAACACATATAAATCTGTGACCATGCACAGGAAAATCAGGCACTAAGTGGTGTGCGTAAATTTTGAGAAAAGATTAATTCCAAAATGTATTTAAAGGAACCTGTAGATTGAAACTGTTAGGTCCTGTATGTAGGTAATGGTTGAAGCCATGATGTTAAAACCGGGAGAGCTCAACATCGTGATGCTGACGAATGATTAAAAAAAAAAAAAAAAAGACTGTAAGGGCCACATTGTGCCCACTCTCACACACACATATAATCATTGGTGATAGAGAACTGGCCCAGCAGACCTGACAAATGCCAGACTTATATATTCTTCAGACCGCTAGTACAAGCTGCATTGCCATAAAGGCTTACTGGTCTATTTACAACATCACCTTACCAGCTGAGTGCAAATGAAGCCGGTATATGGCTTCATCCTTCTATATTATAGCAGCCCTGGTGAAAACAGTTTTATCGGAGCAATACTGCTCCGAGAAATTATTTCAATTCCCAAAGTGAAGAGAAAATTTGCAAACAAGCAAGGAAAAAGATGAATCAGTTAATACTGTAATAGTATTTCACGCCATTAAAAAAATGGAGGAGAAATTTTGTAGACAATAGCAGGTAGAAAAATGGAAATTTTGTGTACTTGCATCAGGGTAGTGATATTTCAGTGGAGGGCATTAGTTCATAGAAGCCATAGTCATAGTTGCCAATGCATTACTAGAATAAACATGTATTTTGCATAGCTAAACACCTAACTGGTTTTTTTAAAATTCCACATCATAGCCAATTCCTTTTGGTAGTGAGCCAAATCATTGTAAAATTGTATTTAATGCACTAAACAAGGAATGAGGTATGTAGTAGTCAATTAGAAAATCTAAGGTGTGAATTAGTCTGACCAATAAAATAAGTTTTCGCCACAACTAATAGTAATAATCATAATAATATTTATTATATCATCATCATTATATAATTCCTAGCATAAAGTTCTACTGGCCTACTCCTGACTGAATACACAAATGAGAATTGTATATCTTCATTCCCACTGAGCAAAGATATTCTATCTGGTAAAGGGTTCCACAATCGCCGCCACTATTCACTAGCAGGGCACAGGTGTGACTAAATAGGCATCATGTATACAAATTCTAATAGCATCTCACTCGCTCCAGTTGCTACATAATAATGTGCCACTTTTTAGCTATAAGTATTTACCAACCTTACCTCTTCTAAAGCAATCTCGTCAAATGGGTTCATGGAGTGCTTGACACTTTGGGTGACCACACCCATCTTGTCTGGTTTCACCCGTATCTGTAACACAAAAGGACATCACTATGAGGGTTGTGACAACTAATGACTGAAGCCACAATGATATGTCTATTAACCAATTAATTGGTTCCAGTAATCATGTAAATTATTAAAACAACACAATTTTTATTTTTAGTTGTTGTATTTTGCTGTGAATTGGTGGAAAGTGAAATAACATAATTCAGTTTTCCTGGCAGCAGAGTTTACATGACACAATTCATAAATTGGAAGAGGACTACATACAACTCATTGTCTTGCCTCCAGCAGGGTTTCCTACAGACTATGGAGCCCTGGGATTCCCTCCCCCCCCTAAATTTTTTTTTTACCCTGACTGAAATACTTCGTGGAAAAAAAAAAAAAAAAAAAAAAAAAAAAAAAAATTAATGATGAGTTTCTTACTCATCAATTTTTCTTAAATAAAGCCAAAACACCACTTTCTAGCTCTTGTTTTCTTAGAAATTCATAATAGTTAGTACAATTTTTTTTCTCCATCTGACAATGTTTCATAGTTGTGACTTCACCATTTTCATGTGGCTAAACTGTTTTTGTGACTCTACAAAATCCCCCCCCCCCCCCACCCCTTCCCCTCCCTAGCGAAAAATCCTGTATGAATCCCTGTTCAGAAAACTTGACATAATAACTTGTAGCAACTTTACTTCTCTTTCATACTAATGGCACTCTTACCAACTCTTTCTCCCTCAATGTATGAACAAACACATACAGACTTGGAGATGATGTATTACCTTGATTACAAAACTGAAAGAAGTAGAGTACAAACACAAGGCATCAGTTTTGAACGCAACACAGTATGGTAGCACATATTTTAAATTCCTTCGTTAAGATGGTTCAGTTTTCATTAAAAACACCCCAGTGTGTGTACCAAAATGACTTTTCTAAAGATCTATGCTTCTTAGAAGGAATGATAGACACAAAGCATCTCAAGAATTGCTTTCTTCTAATGTTATCACAAACAATGAAAGCATAAGGAAGTTGTCATACACAAGTGAATGCAAACCAATGTGCACTCAAGGTCAGCTCAAAACATGAGAACCGAAAATTTGAACATTAAATTCTAGTACCCTCAGATTCGGTTTTAGTTACTGAGCATTTAATAAATCAATAATTCATGCACGGCACACTAGTGATTTTAAATCGTCCTCCGTACACGTATGTGTGTACAAGTATGTATAAAATATATGTACAGTTGAGAACATTCTATTATTTGTGCACCACACGATGGAATTCATACTGAACATGCTATAACATAGAGTGTTTCTCCAATTATGATGTACTACTGACTTCTAATAATACTAATGAAGAAAAAAAAAAGTGTATTAGAATTGAATACATTAAATAAAGTTAGCATTATTGAGGTTATGATGTGTGAAACTGAATCCATGTTACATTGGACATATCTGGTACAGTTGACTCCTATTAGGGAAAGTTTATCTGGCAGGCTTATATCTGGGTGGGTAGGTAGGTGGATGGCCAGCTCCCTTTCTGTCAGCATACAAGCTGCGACATGACCATCCCCATGTAGCCATAATTGGTACGTGTTTGTGGCTACTTCCAAATTACACTCTGGCACAATTATGTATAATCAGAATGTCAGGGAGAAAAAACAACAACAACAACAAAAACAAACAAACAAACAGAAAACAAAAAAAACTCACATAACTGAGAATTAAGGTTTGTGTTGTTGGTAAGTGGCAAGGCTACTTCTACCCCACCCTCACAGCTGTAATGGATACTACATTTCTAGCATTTATAGAAGGAAAGCAGACTTGCTGGAAAAGGCACACCAGAGTTCAACAATTCCTGCATTATAATACCACATCAATGAGTATTTATATTTACACACTCATCCTGAGTTACGAAACAAATGTCTGCCATCACACCGATAACGTCATGCTTCAGTTCCTGTGTTGAACTAATCTACATTACACGTGTGCTTTAACTTTCACTCATTACGACAATTCCTTACTAATTGCTTCCTCAAGTGTGCAATAAGTATTGCATTAATTGCATTTGACACTGCAACTGACAAATAAGAATTCGTGATTACAAGGTGAAGTAATACCTGACTAGACAGTCAGTCACTTGTCCCTCAACACAAGCTTCTCAACACAAGTAGGACAAGCAATGTAGTTTGTGTGTGTGTGTGTATAACACCAGAGTAGTGTGATAGTTATGTGTGTACGTGTGTATAATACCAGAGCAGTGTGATAGTCAAACAGAATTCTTCTGTCTTGTTGATATTGTATGAGTATTTCAACGTCAATATACTAGTATCCACAATTAAACATGCTAGTTTATTCCAGCTTAAAGTGTGTGTGTGTGTGTGTGTGTGTGTGTGTGTGTGTGTGTGTGTATGAGGTGTGTGGGGGAATAATATAGTGTATTTGTAAGACAATGTATTCATCATGTGTCCACTGCTATTATGAGTCACCTGGCATAATACCTACCAATATTCCTAGCTACACTTTATTTCATTTCTACATAAATCAGTTAGGCTATGAATATATCCCTCCTATAATATTAATGAAATCAATTGAACACATTATTCTAATTGAGGAAATACAGTAAATACACTGAATTCCTCTTGCTCTCCCTTCCTCCCACTTTTAATAGCCAGCTCTAGATGATGTAACATTATGCAAGCCAATCATGCTATAACCTACCACACCCACTCCTAAATGGCAAGATAACGATGCCTATTCTATCATTTGCATATCTGACCCACTAGCCTTGTGGGCATTTCAATTATAGAATTTTGAATGGGTACAGTCCATTGTGACATCCTCCCACCATTGCTCACCATGAAAGGGAACTTATTGTGTATATAGAACAATGATCAAGCGTGCTTAAGTGCTCAGCATGAAGCCATATGGCTGAAAAACAAACATATCATAGGAACTAATCATACCGTCTGGACATCAGAAATGCAAATCAGCTAATAGTTTCACAATTAGCTACTATCATGACAACCAAATACTGTCTTATAAATAACTTAAAGATGAGGTGAATTACAGTTTTCCCACCATTCCTACCTTCACTGCATAGTCTATAACTCTTTTACAACCCACTAGGACTCGCAGAGACATGACAGGTAGTTGCAACCGTTACACTATAACAGCCGTCGTTTGCAGGCTTCAACAACTATCTGTAAATGCGTATTAAATAGAATGTAATATACCTCACGTGCTGAAACTCCACCCTCTCCTAAACAATTCCGGTATGCATGTACACAAAGAGAGGGGGGGGCTTATCAATCCCCAATTAATTCCTCAGCTGTGCTCTGTGTGAACCCTCCTAGTGCGTCGGTGTTTGTTGTCTGGTATACTGACTACTACATACACAGGGAAAGGAAGGAAGTCTCCAAATGTTAATTTGTGAAAAGCGGAGAGTGGCTGTTTAGTGCGACTATTAAATCCATTGGTTGTGTTTTCCGTCACCTCCAATTTCGACGCTGTCACTTCCTTGTCGTCACTGCTGGCCAGGGCGCTAGAGAATGTCTTCAAAAAGCCAGAGCAAGGTGTCTAATGGGGCATGCGGTGAAGCAGCAACAGCAGGTGCGTCTAGAGAGCTTAGCTGGCTATGTACAATGTATTTTTGTCGTGGTGTGAGCTCTCAGTATGCTGGAGGTCAACAATGAAGCTATGTAAATCATTTCTTGTGTTATTTTCATTTCCCAGCACCCCAGATGCCAGTAGCAGTTCCCCCTAGAGCAGCAGGCACTGGTAGAGGAAGATCACAGACCATTGCTAGGAACATGGACTCAAAGCAGTTACTAGTTGGCATGGGCTTCCCAAAAAATAGAGCGTGAGTTCAAATTAGATTTAGATGTAGTGGCTAAAGCAGTTATATCAAGCTGGTAGTTATGTGAGACATTAAGCACTGAAGATTTTCCCTCTCTTTGAATAATTTAGCTTCTAAAAACTGTAGTCTTATATTGATGCTGAAGTCAAAGCCATTCATTCGAAAGTAAATGATGAATTCTACTCTTTTTTTTTTTTTTTTTTTTTTTTTTTTTTTTTTCTTCCAAGTTTGGTCAGGGAGATAATGTTGATTATTTTGAAGGTCAGCAAGGAACAGTGTATTACTAAGTTTATGTTTGTTATAGTATTTTTTATTTTTTATTTTTTATTATGGATTTGGAAGTCTGGTTTACATGTTTTCTTCATCGCCCACCAGTGTTTGTTTGTTTGTGTTGACATGTTTTCTTCATCGCCCACCAGTGTATGTTTGTGTTGACATGTTTTCTTCACCGCCCACCAGTGTATGTTTGTGTTGACATGTTTTCTTCAGCGGATACCAATGTTTATGTTCTCAGTTTTCTTATGTTTACAGGGCTTAGCTTCATTGGGGTTCTCATGTTACAGTGTTTCTTAGTGGTGGTTTCTAGACTGTGAAAGTGGCCGGCACGTCACTTTGGTATTGAATATCTACCCCTTTCTGATGAAATACATCAGCAATATTGTATATAGTCACACTTCAATTTAGATTTAAATTTCAAACACTTTTGATGTGTCCTATATTTTGTTGTATTGGCGCGATCTCCTGCATTCCTTCTCTGTTTCTCAATTGATAAGTTAGTCAACTTGGAACTAAACAGCCAATTCTTTGTTAAAATTCTCCCTCACTCCTTAGTCCTTCATCAGTGTTAGTGAACCCTTGAATGTCTACAAGCTGGGGTTTTATATGAGATACTTAAACGGTAACTATGGCATTTCTGTGGAAAAATCCACTTCTCAATAATAAAAAACTAAGAAATGGATTTTCCCCATCAGGGGCAAGTCTTTGTTAGGTATGTACATACTTATAAGCATGACCAACAGGTTTAGTAATATGTTAGTACATTCAAGAGGACCAACTCTGAATTTATTTGCTAGATTCAAGCTGCGGAAGAAAGATCAGAATTTAGTATTATTTTAATCTACTACGTGTGCGTGGCTTTTATTATAACATCCTACTTTGCATCTCATTCCTGTTCACACCTCATAGCTTTAAGTTCTCGTATGTTACTATCACATAGGTACTGTATTAACATCAACTTGCCTATGTACACATACACACATGCGTGTGTGTGTGTGTGTGTGTGTGTGTGCATACGCACATTAACACTCACTTTCACACATTGTAGCAATGTTTTCCCACAGTCTGGCATCTAAGAACTTCCATGTTCTCTGCCGACAAGGACAACTTCATGTTTCACACGTCGTTTGTGGCTAAGTATCGTTTGCTTTCTTGTACTAGTTTATACATTTGTGTACCATAACGTGGAACGGATCTTGAAGTACGTACCGGTAGAATCCTAAATGATGTCTTGGATGAGCAGCAAACATTTTTCTAAAAGAAGCAGTTCGCCCTTCACATGAGGAAGCATTGCCAATGATTATAGTGACGTGTAGCACAGGGTTTGTGCTTACATACATGTAGCATTTGTGAATTCAATCACTGGTGGCTAATAATTGCTGAGTCTCCACTCACTCAGTCACAACTCAGCATGAAAATGATTTTGATTCCCATATTAATGCTACGTATATAGCTGTATTTATAAAAAAAAAATTTCCTTTTGCTTGTCTAATTTTGCATTTTATGGGTTGGCAGGGAGGTGTGTCATAACTGTTCATTATGCTTTGTCTAGATGAATGAATATATGTACTTTCTATTACTGTGCGTTATGTGTTCAAGCGAGTGAAGAGGTGAGGTTACATACCTGGGGTTGTTTTGCTATCAGAGTAGTAGTTGTTGGACATCTATTGTAATGTTGAAGATCTATTTTAATTAGTGAACATTTCGGAGTCTCTACGGTAGGGATGGAAGAAACAATTTAGCTCCTTGAGCAGTCGCGTTGGTTACGAAAATGGAATGGCGTTAGTTGACAACTCTTATGTCCATAACATTGTGTGGATTACCTTTCAGTTTGTATTGTGTAATGTTGTCTTTCCTGGCATTCTGGTGCTACTGACAGTGGTAAACTTGCTTGCTAAACCTAATCCTTTGGGAAAGACTAAAATTGCTGAGTGAGTAGAAAGCATGAGTAGTAGAATCAGCTGAGATGACAATTTGGTGTTTTTCTTCTCGAAATCATTGCTTGCGTATTCTTTCAATGAGTTGTAGGTATTTATTGTACATATTGAAGCCTACGCACTTCCATTTGTGCGGCTTATATTGTATTTATTCCTGTAACAAGAGAAAGCCCACAGTAACTTACCAATGCTTGAAGTGCTTATATCAACGTCGTGTGTATTTCGACTCTGTACGTAGGTGCCATTAACACGAAGTCCTTGATGCCCTTTTATCAACATAGCGTGTTAATTTTAGCAGGCTGTGAACTATCTGTTGGGAGCTGTGCAAATAATACACGCACAGGCGCCCAGTGTGTGTAAGGTTGAATACTTAATTCACACTTGTACGGGGGCGGATCCAGCGCTAATGATGGGGAGGGAGGGGTCCAAATACATTTAGGTCAATACTTATGAAATTTATTAAATTAATATATGAATCATTTGGACGTTTATTTTTATAGATAAGGACAAAGTAGTATGCAGTTGTATTATTAACAAAATTGCCATTTAGTACCCTGTACATTAAAATATTTCAATAAACTTGGTTCAAAGAGGGGGGGGAACTGGCCCCCTCGCCCCCCGTCATCCCCTGCTTGTGTTCTTTTTTTTTTAAGTCATGGTTACTACTTTTGACTCAGCTAAAGTATAAAGAATCTTAATTCTACATTGGATTGTACTGCTCTTCTGTGTGGTGAGGTTCCTATAGGTGGCCAATAATATCTCCAAATGTGTTTTCTATTTTAAATTAAGCAATTAATGAAATCTAAAGAATGACTATACAAAACCAGAAGTGGCTGATTTAGCTGGCTAGTTGATTTATCTTGTGCATATGGGCAGAAGGAAATGGTTGCTTGTATTTAGCTTGTCGAGCAACATGGCAGGTATCCTTAGAAGGTATCACAGTAGGTACATTTGAATCAGTCCTGCTAAGTAGTTTATATTTTATATGGCAATGGATTCCATTTGGCTGCCTGCATAAGTTGGAGACTAAACTATGCGTATGTTACAGTGCTATATGCAACTTGTTTGGGATAACTAAGTTTGTGTGTGTATATATATATATATATATATATACACACACATTATGTATGTGTTTTTATGTGGTTAGATAAACTGAGTACACTAAGCACTTAGAACATAGTATAGTAATAATGCATGCTATCTCTTAGATTTTGTCTTCAGCCAGTGTGGATCTAAGAAATTGTAGCCACGTATGGGCAGATGATAGCAGTACAGTCATAAATGCCTTTAATCCAACAAGTACAGCAACACAGCAAC
>WLWI01003321.1_pt1 | contig 13808 bp, 17 predicted proteins | sample 6701501 | NCBI WGS metagenome assembly WLWI01 (sample SAMN12718690, study PRJNA515312) | sponge metagenome | isolation source: marine sponge | host: Mycale hentscheli | place: New Zealand: South Island, Marlborough, Capsize Point | collected 2014-11-01
GTACTACAATATATGTTCAAATCTCTCATAAGCATATCTGTACCATTTATTTCAAAATTAACTTTTTCATCTGCTGATGTAATATAAGTTAATCGTGCAGACGGAGAAGTGCTATGATAATATTGAGCCAGGTCTGTTCTCATTTGATGAACTCTAGGCATTAGATAATCAGCATGTTGAATAAAATACATTTCTGTTTGAGCATATGATGCACTAGCAGCTTGTTCTACACCTGTTGCAGTCATTTGAGCAATTTGTTGACCCATTCGTTGTGGGTTAACTCCTATTACTTCATATGCTTGTTGTTTAAAGTAATTAGCTAGCTGGATCCTAGACATTAATCTATTAGTCTGATCTAAATCTAATTTTTGAAAATGTTGAAAGTTTAATGCATTTTCTGTATTTGTGATAGAAGTATCAAGAGGTAGCATTTGAAAATCTTTCATAGCTACATAAGCTTTAGCTAAATTACCTTTACCCCAATCTTCTCCTAATGAATGTTTAGGAAGTGTATTTTGATCAAGCATGATAACAGTACCTAATTCATCTACTAATATGTCTGCCATTTGATTATTGACAATATTATATCCAATTTGGAAAGGCTTCATAAGATCTACTAGAGCTGTAGATTTTGTATTTCTATCTGAAAATACTGCTCCCTCTACAGGAAGTTTACAACCATATAAAGAATTATCTCCTTTAAATTGAAATTTAAGTGGGCCAGGTTTTGGCTTATCTATACCTATATACATAGGTGTAAAGCCATCAGCACTATTCATACCCCAGTAGCTTGGTAAATTTGGACCTATTTTAATACCACCCCAAACTTCATTGATCCATATCCAATCTATGTGTTCTCCAAATACAATATTTTCTTTAGTTTTATTTTTAAATAATCTAGTATCATATATTGGTTTATCTGTTATTTTATAATCTTCAGTAACTATTTCTGTAATAACCTCACCTTGTTCATTAATTTTTGTAAGATGTCCAAGTTTTCTTTGAGACTTCCAGTATGCTGTAGTAATTCTTACTAAATACGCATTACCGCTATCTTTATAATCTTCACTTTGTGCAAGAATTTTTTGCACGGCATCATCACCTTCTGAAATACCTTCTTGTCCCATAAAGCTAGTATATTGCCTCATGGCTAATGATGGTCTTTGAGTATTCCATTCATGAGATTTAGTGGCATCATAAAAACTACCATCATTTTGATATCCTGTAATATTATAACCAGCAGCTCTTATAGGATAAATAGATTCTAAAGATTTTAACTGATCTTCATCCATAAGATAACCAAACTTATCAATTGCATCAGACACTGTGATCATATCACTTTTACCTACCCAATTACAATCAGAGATATATCTTGCATCGGGAGACTTATGATAAAATACTAAAAGAGGATTCCAAAGCTCTACCTCATAATCATCTTCCATCATTCTCATATGCCAGAATTCTCTATCTGTAATAAGCATATCTCTAAAACCTCTTTCTTCAAGTTCATCTATTCCAAATCTTTGCATATCAACTTTATGTTGATGAGTAGCCCATTCTTCAATCATAGATCTGTAACTCTTTTTAAAATACATTTCTATTTCAGGTAAACTTTTAAGGTTGTCACCACTAAGCTGTTCTTGGGCTTCTTCTGAACTAGGATCTAAACCTTGTTCTAATAATGCTGCAGTAACTTTAGTAGAAGCTTGAGTTAATAAAACTTCTTCTACCATACTTCGTTTTTGTTCAAGCATTTCATTATATGAAAATTCATCAACTGCTCTGTAAGTAAGTTTTGTAGATCTTTTAGCAAATTCAGCTACTAATACATTTATGACATTTGGTATTATTGGATAAAACTTTAATTCTAATGCAGAACCCTCATCACTTTGAGTAAGCAGATCTACAATATTTCTTGTTTCATTATCTTCTTCTACAATATAATCAGACCTATCAATGTGACCTTTAGCAAGTTTATAGTTTTTAGAAAGTCTTCTTTCATTTCTACGTAATTGTTTTAGACCATTCCACTCTAACCAATCTAAATTCCAAGCAGCCCACTCTTCATTCTTTTTCTTTTTTGTTAAAAATTGCAAAGGTTGAGTAACTGATCCAATTCTATTTTGCTCTGCTTTAGCCCCATTTTTCAACTGAAGTGCATTAAATACCTGCATAGTTATTATTTAATATTTTTAAAAGCAGATTTTTTAAATCCTCTACCTCTTAATGATTTGTTTTTTTTACCCATGTGTCTAAAAGGAGTACTATTTAATTTAAACAAATTTTCTGACTTTTGCAACTTTTTAGCTGCGTCATCCCTTACAACTTGTTTTGTATAACCTCTGTTAGATTCTTGAATTCTAATAAAAGATACAAGTGCCACAAATGATACTAATCTATCCACGTTAACTCCATCTGCATATTCTTGCATTTCTTTTATAAGCATTGGATCAGGAATTCTTTCTATTCCATAAGTTGTTTTTACAACAGTACCATCTTCTTTTGTTTCTTGATCAAGTTCTTCTCTGACAAATTCTATTCCATAACTAACAAGATGTGACTTAAACAAAGTTCCCGTATTTTTCCAACCATATTCTTGAAATACATTTTTATTAGCACCAAGATCTTTTAAAAACATTATTTGACTTTTTGGTACTAAATATCTTTGCTTTTTTCTATGAATCATATAATTAATAAACAGAGAAATGTTATTCTCAATTACTGTCCATGCGTTATACCATTCTATAATAAGCTCTAGTCTTTGGTGAGTTTGTTTAATATCATCAAATCTACCGCACCAGGCCGCTACTATTTTACTTTGCTCTATGTATGTCTCTGTTTCTGTTCCTGTTATTTTAGTAACTTCTACAGAATTTTTTATTACATATATGGAACATAATGAATCAGACGTTGTAGTTTTACCTTCAGCTACGGGGTCAATAGATGCATAGTAACTTCCAAAGTCTGGTTTTTCTTTATTAGGTCTTTCCCATACAACAAGACATCCTGTTTTATCTTCAGTCTTTTTATTTACTGGAAAATCTTTTATAGGTTGTCTATTACTTTTTTGCACATCTACTTTACCATTAGCGTCTGTAAATATATCTAGGAATTCATACCCATATTCTTTTTCTTCTATTCTTCTAGCTTGAGCTGCTAGTAAATGCGTAGGAAATATAGATACAGATCTATTATCAAATGCTTCTTTAATGTTTCTTGGATGCTGAGATATTCTTAATTGATAATCTTCTGGAGCTAAGTCTCTTTTCCAATCATCAAATTGTTTTTGCAAGGCTACAACAGCTTCTTCTACTTTAGAGTTACCATATTGATCTATGTGAGGTGGCATAGACCATTGTTCAGGAATAAATAAACCTGACATACCTTCAGTACCTTTATGATCTATTAAATTAGTTTCTACAGCATAAATATCTTTAGAAGTTGGATTAAGAATCATATCCTTAAGAGGATTACATTGTGACAAGTCACCTACGGATCCAGCTGCTATAAATAACCCTGTAGTAGTAAGTCCTGATCTCATTGCTGGTCTCATGTACTCATATGTCTTATCCATCTTGGGCGCAATACCTGCCTCTTCATGAAAGAAGTATTTTACTGGACCCCCTACACCGTTTGTAGGATCTTTCTCAAATGACATACCTTGTATAGTTCCTTTTAGACCTACCTCAGTTTTTCTATTTCCTTTTCTGACCTCAATCTTCTGCTGCCACATCATTACCTTACTTGGATTCATAGGTCTGTACCATGCAGTATGTTCATTTAAGAATGCAGCATACTCATCTAAAAATTTCCAGGATCCTTTTTCATTTATATAATCTTTAAGACTAGCGCCTATTTTAAGAGTTACCCCAGATTCAAACCATTGTTGGTTTATAAGCTTTGCCATATGATAATATGAAGATGCTATCTGCCTTTTCTTAAGAATAGCTACGTGTTTAAAATTCAACTCTGCTAGCATCTCATACAATGCCATATGATACTGAGCATCTCTAATATCAGCAAATCCAAACTTTTGTATTTCTTTATTAAAGATGGGTAAGAAATTTAACCACATATAGTAATCTCGCGCTATGTACCAAACCTTATCTTCTGATTTATATATTACACCTTTTCTACATTTCTTTTTTTCTCCTTCCCAGTAATTAATAAAATCTCTTGATTTAAATGGAGCTGCGCAATAAAATCCTTGCTCATTAAACTTAGTAGCTTCTGCATTAAACTCTACAGAAGTTTCATCAAATGCATACTGACCAGGCTCTTTAAATAAATCCCTTACATAAGTTGCAAAGTCTTCTCTGCTATCAAAGTCTGTACTAGTCCATGTACCATTATCCCATGTGGGAATATCTTGATATATTTCTGTATCATTGGTCATATCCTAGTCCTATTCCACCTCTTACATTACTTTGCTGTTCTTCTTGAAGATCTTTATATGCTCCTTTAAATGATTCTCTAATTTGCTGATATTTAGCAGCTGCATTTACCAAGGAGTTGATGTTACCGTCTCTACCATGCTCAATAGGTGTAGTCTGCATGTATCTACCTAATCTATCTAACATAGCTGCAATACCTTTGTATGCTCTAGATGTTGGTGTTTGGTACATCTTCTCACAAAACTTAAGTGCTGCCCATACATCATCATCCTCTGTAGAAAACTCACCATCTACTTCTTTCATTATAATTTCTTCTTTTTCATGTTCAGGAGTATGAAAGAATGGATTCATATCAGGATTAGGACAAGTCATGTAAAATAAATACTGGTAGATCTTCAAATGATCGTCTGGATAATTATCCATTATATCTTTAAGAGATTTTAATGTATAACAATGTTCTGTTGGAACCACCTTACCGTTTTGTATATCAAATAGTTTTGCAATCATTTCTTTTTTAATTTTTTTCTATTATCATATAGATAATGTATTAATGATATAACTTCATCTTTTAAGTAAGGAACAGGTATTTGAATTAAATCTTTTAATACAGGATCTCCTTGTTCTGTATATTTAGTAATAGGATAACCATGTTCATCTTTTGACTCTTCTTCAAATTGAACATGATGAATATACATAGGACCTGGTCTTAACTTAGGATTATGCTTTAATATAATATACATATAAATACTGAGTTGTAAAGCATAATGATTAAAATTACAATCATCTAAATGATTAACAGGAAATTGCATTTTTTGCGAAATACCTTCCCAATCTACATAAGATTGCATCTTAATTTCTTTATTAGTCTTATAATCTATAATAGATACTTTACCTTCAACAACTTCTACTAAATCTGATTGACCACATATGCCCGCAGACTTTAAATACACCATATGTTCTGGATAAACACCTGGTTCTAATTTTTGCTTTGGAGAAATTTTAACACCTTTATCTTTTATAATTGGACTAAAAACAGGTACAGTAGTTCCATTTCTTTCAATTGAAGCTAAAGAACATAAATCATCTTCTCTTTGATTATGATAGAAAGTCCCAAGAGACATAGCTCTTTCTGATTCTTTTTTCCAAACAGCTTGTATATCTTTTGGTTTCATTCCATACCACTTAGATTTTTTCTTTTTAGATACTTTTTGCGCTACTTTTTTAGCATCAAAAGGCTCTTTAAAATAAGACGTAAGAGTTGTTACACTTATCCAATCTATAGAATTATCTTGATTAGATGATTTATAACTATGATCTTTTTCTGTAAATATTATACTCATAGTTATTCCGTTAAGTTATCTAAAATATCTTCTTCTTTTTCAGTCATCAAAGCTTTCCATTCTCCTAATGGACACTCTGTAGATAAAGCTCTTGTTTTAAAAGAAAGCGAGCAACCGCAAATTCCACAACAAGGTTGAGTAGCAGGAACTTCACATTTAGAGCCTTTTGTATCTATTTTAGGACACTCAATGCATATAGCCATTCTTTTAGCAGATACATTTTCTACAAAGTCATCTCTCATTAAGGAGTTTTTAATTCCTTCATAAATTTCTTTTCTATTTTTCCAAATCTTTTTTAGATTCATTCTTAGTTTTTTTAAATTTTTCTTTTCTTTTCTTTTCAGAATCAATTTGCTCTTTTATACAATAAAGAAATTCTATCTTTTGTTCTAGCATTTTTTTATTATAATATGCAGAATATGTAGAAGTATCATGATTCTCTAAATACTTTTCAAATCTAGGAATGGCTTTTTTAATTGAACCTTCTCTAGCTGTAAATACACCTAAGCCTGTAATATTTATTCTTGGATGATATAACTCACTTAATAAAGTTCTAACATTTTTATAGTAAAAATCAGTTAAATTTTCTACAAGATCTTTCGATAAATCTTTTTCTTCAGATATTTGTTGACACAATAAAGAAGCTTTTACTGGTTTCATTTAGCAAGAAAATTATAATCTAAAAATATAGATCCTAAAGTTTCAACATTTAATTTAGGATTAATAAATACTACTTTTTTATTTTTAGCATTTCTTACTACAAGCTTAAATTTAATACACTTGTTAATACAATTTCTAACAGTTTGTTGAGATTTAAATATTTTTCGCTCATCTGAAGCATCATAACAAAAATGAGAAATTTCTATAGGGCCAATAGAACTAAGTAATGTTAAGCATTCAAGATCAGAGTTACTCACCGTTATTCTATTTAAATAACAGTGAGTAATCAATTGAAATTTAATAATATCTTTTGTAGACATTATTACCTTTTTCTGAACTCGTTTAACAATAGCCATTATGCTTCTGTTTTAAGTTTTCTTTTTTTAAGAGTTTCTTTTGGCTGAGGCATTGAATCATCTTTTTCAGGAGGAGCCATCATTTGAGCATATGCCATTTGAATCTGAGTTCTTTTCAGTCTCATTTCATCAATCTCCGATAACATTTTTTCATACTCTAATTGAGCTTCTAAATATGGCATTGATTCTTTGTAGAACAGAAGCATCTCTTCTTTCTTAGCTGTTAATTCTTCTGGTGATAAATTTTCTGGGTTGTCCATTGGTTTAAATTTTTATTTAATCAAATATACAAATAAAGTTTAAACTTCTATGGTTTAAATAAAAAAACCTGAGTTATTAAACCCAGGTTATTTAAATTAAGTACTAATGTATCTACAGTATTATTAAACTTTATTCTCAGCTTCTACCTGCTGAATCATTTCAAAATGAATCTTAGCTACTCTATCTCTACCCTCTTCAGTTAATAAATACTTATGACAATTGTCTGAATTAGTCATAAAGAAGTTTTCTGATAATATTGCAGGCATAGCCGTGTGAGCTAAAACCCAAAAGTTAGCTTCTTTATCTACATCACCATCTGTTGTATCCTTTCTCATATATTCTCCTTTAAATTCTCTCATTGACTTCTCAAATAGTATTGTAGCAATACCATCTGATTTAGTTTCGCCTATTGATGTATACACAGACCATCCATTTGCAGATTCTTGATCAAACCCATTTGCATGTATACTTACATATATACAAGGTTTTCCAGAGGACTTAGCAATTGAGTTAGCTTTATCAGTTCTATAAGATAAAGGCACATCTTCTTGAGTATCTACTAAATTAACAGCATCTATATTATTTGCTTTACATAGATCCATTAATCTACCTACTATAGCTCTATTAAACTCTCCTTCATAAAGTATTTGACCATCAGGCCATAGTGGAGATCTTTTTCCTGCTGTTTGATAAACACCATCTATAATTCCACCGTGACCATTATCAAATATCCATAGATAGTTTGACTCTGGTTGATCAATTGCATGAGGTGTAATTGACATATCAAATTGAGTATGACAATTAGGGCATGTTATTATTTTTTCCATATAGTTCTAATTATAGCTGGTATTATAAACCAGGCTGCAAAATACAAAAATAAGTAAAGCGGAGTTATCCCATTGTTATTTTTTATTTCTTGCTTTAGTAAACTTATCAATTGATGTTAACCCTAATGAACCAAATGCAAATAAAGCTACAGCATCTACAAGATACTCTGCAGGCTTTATATCACCATGGGTAAAGGTATTAGCTATTAATGATACTACAAGTGCTAAAACGCAAAGTAAACCACCTAATCTCTTTGATGAATAGTGTCCTGATTCATCACTTAATAATTCTTTAAAAAACTTTTTCATATTAATCTTTTTTTTAAAAATAAAAATAGCCTATATAACCCGTAAGCTATAACTGCTATAATTAACCAATTAAATATCTTTTTCCAAAGTGGAGTTTTTTCATAATATCTAATTGGGATCTTTCTCTCAACTATTTTCTCTACAGTAATTGTGTCACACTCTCCTTGAATGAATACATTCTTCTTAATAGTGTCGTGAAATATTTTTACAGTAAGTCTTTCTTTCTGTAATACTAAAGTGTCTCTTGTAATCTCATGAAAAAAATGTTCATTGATAATTGTATCATGAATTATTTTAGGCACAGTAATTTGAACGGTATCATGTATGATAAGAGTATCTGTAGTAAGTAAATGTGGATATTTTTCTATTAGTCTTGTAAATCTAGTCTTAGGGCTACACGATATTAATAGTATTACTATTGCTATGTAAAGTAATGATTTCATATTCTTAAAGGAGTATGTATAATCCCTTCTTCTTTTGTGCCCACATATTGTACACACTTTATTTTTTTGCTCAGTTACTGTAATGCAACTTGGACAATAATGCCTTATGATTTTACTCAAATTTATTTATTAATCTTATGAATTTCCTGAATGATTCTCATTTCCATTGCGCTCATGTCAGATTTAATTACTGCAAAAGTATTATCGCTTTTTTCTCTATTGGACTCTACTACTGATTTTAAACCATCAACTCTATTATGTAATCTGTTACACATATCTTTTGATGCATCTTTTAACTCTGTTACATCTTGTACATTTTGATCTATTTGCATTTGTTGTATCTGCACTTTGTTTTTTAATGTATACCAAATTGTTAAAGCACCCGCTGCTGCTGATAGAACTCCAATTAAAACATCTAAGCCTATCTGCATTTCTGAAACATTCATCTGTAAAAATTTATAAATATATACTTATAATATACAAAAAATATTTAAATATACTAGTAAACACTTAGTATTTATAGCGGAAATTTAGATGAATCTACTTGTCTTTCGTATTTATCTGTTTCATCACCTCTTACTCTTTTATAATCTATAGTAAGAATTCTACCTCCTATAGGTTTAATAGGTGCTCCTCTTTCAACATGCCAACCCTTTCCACCAGTACCATATTCCTCTTTGTAGCAACCTGTCAGCATCATGTGAAGTTGTTTCTGAACATGTCTATAAACAGAAGCTCCTTGAGTACAAACATCTCTTGCATCATTTCTAGCTGCATTCTCATGTATATGACCCATAGTAAATACATCAAAGTCTTCATACATTTCTAAAGCTCTAGTAAGATTTAATGCTCCTTTAGTAACTACACCTCCACCACCTGATCCATGAAAGTATTTTATTTTAATAGATCTTGTAGAATTTCTTTGACCTTCAGGTTTTAATCTAACTGCTTGATTTACTATAAACCATCCACCATAACCACCTACTTGTACATTAGTGCTGTTTTTAATATTTAGAAGTTTTACAAACCTGGCTAGTATGTCAGTTTCCTGCCACTTGATAATAGCAGTCTCATGATTTCCGTATCCTATAACTGTAAGTAAATGTGAATAAGGTGACCACCATTCTACTGCTGTTTCTACAATGCTATCTAAATACATAGCATTATTATGTTCTGGTCTTATATCTGATTTGTTTTTTCTTCTATCTCCTTGACCTTGCATAAGACAAAACATGTCTCCATTTATATGAATAGGAATTGATTCTTTTAAGCAGTAATCTAGATCATTTTTTAATAATTTCCAATTACATTTAGGATTATCCCAGTGTATATCTGACAACATTGCAATCCTAGCCCGTGTTCCTAAAAGTTTAATTTCATGGATGTTTGAGGCATGCTTAATAATTTCCATTTTAATTTTTTTGCTTTAATATACAAAATTTTTATTATTCTATGGGTATTTCCTCTTGCCAAGCAGGAGTCTGCATAAGTGCCAAGCAGTCTTCATAACTTAATATTTGTAAAGGTAATACACTACCATCTTCTATGAAAGTTGGTGTAGATGTATACTTAATTACAAATTCAAGTCCATCTAAACTTATTCTTACCGTGTTTTCGTTGGATTCTTCTATCTGTGAAAAATCAATGTTTAACAAATCGCCTATTGATAATATTGCGTATGTTCTCATTTTAATTTTTTTATGTTGGTACGTCTGTTACTCTTTCTGATTCTGCTATGTTTTGACTTGTAGCATCATTTCCACCAGTTCCTTGGTCTACTAAATTCCAGTCCCTTATGCCATCAAAAGTAGCTTCTTCACCCATTCTATACCAAGTTGTTGGTGCAGTTAATCCGTTGTCATTTAAGTTATTAGGAACACCATTATTGTAAATAGTAGAAACATCATTTCTTAAATCTGTACCACTCCATATGGCAAATTCATCTATAAGACCACCATATATATTGGTAATGTCATTGTATTTAGCACCAATAAACAAAGCACTTGTGGATGCTGGCAGAGAACCATTATTGAAATATCCACTCATTGTTTTAGCATTACCATCTAAATAAACTAATGCTTCGGAATAATTACTCAATGACAAATCCAAGCAAATTAATAGATGATGCCACAAACCATCATTCTTTAGATTACCTAAATTTGTATACGCTCTATTATTGTTTCCAGCATTATTTACATAAACATAACAACGTGTGTTTGAGGTAGTTTGTTGTAATCTAATTCCAAAAGAAACAAAAGTACCCCCACCTACTGTGCATAAATAAGATAAAGTATCAGTACCAGTAGTAACTTTTACCCATGCACTTATCGTTATTTTGCTTTGACCATCTGTTTCAGAATAAGTAGAATCAGTTTGTATGTATTCATCTACACCATCAAATTGAAAGCTATATTCGTTTTGATAGCTTGGTGTGCTAGAAGAAGGTAAAGATATTCCTGTTTCTCCAGTTATTCCTAATTTTTTATTAAAGTTTATATTAGTGCCCATTAGAATGTTTTAGTGAGAATTAATTGTTGAACTACAATCGAATCACTAGTATCTTCCTGACCCCACTCAGCTGTTATATCTAAAGTATTAGCTATAGTTGTATCAAGCACCTCTGTGTCTCCGAGAACTTTTCCTATATAGCTACCTGTATCTCTGTTATATACAAAGTTACCGTTAGTTTTTATTTCACCAGTTGCACCTATAGCACGTATTGTAAAGTCAAGTTCTAGCTCCCATGGTTGATTAGTAGCTAGTTCTAATGTTATAATACCTGTTGTTTCTAATATCACACTTCCTGATTTAGCTCTTATGGTTATTTCATGATTAGGCTGAGTTGATATTAAACCTCCAATCTTAACATGAAAAGAATCTCCAACTTTAAAAAAATTAGCTGGGACTGTTAAGCTTCCTACACCAGTACCTACAATACTTGTTTCAACAAGAGTATTACCTAAAGCTGCTCCGTCTGCTGTTTGAGAGAATAGACCATAAGTATTAACATATGGTCCAGTAGGAGTTAATTCAATCCTAGTACTCATAGTTTATTATGTTATATAGATAATTAGTACTTCTGCAGTTGCTGCACTTGCATCATAATCTATGTCACTAAGCAATGGACCATTTCCATCAAAGTTTACTGTTTCACCTACTTTAACTATTGTATTATCAACTGTAATATCTGCTGCACCTACATTTGCAAAAGATGCAGAATAACAATTTGTTAAAGTATCAGCATCATCTGTATCACCTGCTTTAGGTCTTTTAGAGTTTACTGTTCTTTTGATTGCTGTAGATCCACCACCACCTGATATTCTAACAAGTTCACCAATACCTTTAAGCATTTTATATTGCCAAGGGAAGTTTGTCCCTTTACTACCTTCTGTTTTTAAATTTCCTATTGACATTTTATTTTATTTTTATGTAAATCTATATTTAGTTGCGTTATACAATGCTTTATGGTCATCTGCAGTTAATTCTTTATTGTAAAGCCCTACACTATTCATTAAACCTTTAAACTGTCCAGACGGTGTAGGTTGACCTTGTACAGGAAAATAACCAATTGTTCCAGATCCTGTACCACCGTTTATTTGAGAAATTGGATCAACAATTTGCTCAGAACTTACAAGAGAACCATTAAGGTAAAAATATGCAGTTCTTAAAGCATAATTAAAACTAAAGCCAATTAAGTGCCAAAGGTTATCTAAGTCTGCAATAGCAGATGATTGCAATACAGGGGAAGTAATCCCTCCAATTGATTTTATACATCTCACTTTATAAACTAATGATGTACCATTTTCTTCAATACCAAATACACCGCTATTTGATCTTCCTGCAATGTTACCTAAAACTGTATATACTTTAAGATTAGGAGCCCATCCAGAACCTTGATCAGGATTTCCTGTTTTATTTAATTTAACCCAAGCAAATGCAGAATGGTCTTGTAAAGATGCATTATCTGGATTAGGTCTAAAAGGTGTTCTTATATCTGCACCTCCATAAAAACCTCTATGTATACCATCAAATCTAAAGTTTGTACCTTCAAATGATGTAGCATATAGTGTTGGGTTTGGAATAGTTGTATCACTAGCTATTCTTACAAATTTATTGTTTTGAAAATATTCAAAGTTTGCTGCACTTGGTCTTTCTACATAATTAGATAAAACACCTTGTTCCCACTGAGGACCCCATATATATACTCCCGATGTACCATCTCCAGTATACGTTATTGCATCTCCAGGACCTAAAATATAAATATATGTTCTAGCTTGAATATTGTTAAGAGTTGTTGTAGTATCCATTACAGTTGTGTACCATATTCTATACCATCCTCCACCAGCATCTTCAAAACCTGAATCATCTACATTAACTGCAGATGTAATTGTATTTGTAGAAAAATCAAAAACTATTGTACTATTGGGTGGAGCATTGGAATGAGATATTCTAATGTTTCTACTCCCAGGACCTTGTTTTACATAAAGTGAATAAGTAATTTGATCTCTAATAGATGAATCTTGTGGTGCAGGTGGTACTATTTCAATTCTAGTATTTAAAAACTTAGTACCTGTACCAACAGCTTCAATAAAAGCTGTAGTTTCAGTTCCTCCATTTGGATCAAGTACTAAAGGTTCATTAGCTACTGTAGCATTACTTATACCAGCCGCTGTATCATTCCAAACCCTAGCTGTTACACCTGGTCCTGTATTTGTAAAGTCAAGAGTTCCCGCAAATTGATTTTTACCATATCCTGTATAACTTACAGAAGCTTCATTACCAATATATGATAAAGGATTAGAAGGATCTAACCAGAAGATTAAATCATCTGTGTCTATGTTTCTTCTAACTGGAATCATATTATGTTGTTTGTTGCATATTCTCTAAGGAAGTAATATAAATACTTGTTCCATCAGAGGTTCCTTTCATAAGTGTTATACCTGAGAATACAGGTTGTAAGCCATTATTAGTAAATGTATTAGTTGGAGCAGATTGTAAAGTTACAATGAATCCTCCAGTATTATCAACAATAAAGATATAGTCTCCTACACCTAGATTAGACATTGATATTGTAGTGTTTCCAGTAACATCAATAATAAAAGTATTACCTGTAGAAAGATCAATTGGATCTGCAGCTCCTGCAAATGTTAAATTTACTGCAGGTGTCCATAAGCTCGCTCCAGCTGGACCAATAGGGCCAATTGGACCTTGTGGACCA
>WLWI01003323.1_pt1 | contig 13802 bp, 12 predicted proteins | sample 6701501 | NCBI WGS metagenome assembly WLWI01 (sample SAMN12718690, study PRJNA515312) | sponge metagenome | isolation source: marine sponge | host: Mycale hentscheli | place: New Zealand: South Island, Marlborough, Capsize Point | collected 2014-11-01
ACCACTATTGTTTTCTCACTTTGACAGTATTTTGTAGCCACACCAAGCATGCATGGAATAGCTGCAATTACAGGGAACATGCATCGCTCGCTTCGCTATTTTGTGCTATTAGAGCGCATCACTAGTATACTCACAGGTCATCAAAATTGATACACACACACACACACACACACACACACACCTTGTTGGCTAGATTTAGCTAATACATTCCTGATAGTGTCTTGCTTCACCACTCGTTCACAAATTTAGTTACAGTCGGACCTCGCTCAACGGACCTTCCAAAAACGGACAACCACGCTACAGCGGACAAACTCAAAACTAGATTGATTTCTTATTGAAAATTGTATATTAAGAGCTTTAGAGATGCGGACCTTCCGAGCTCCGGACAAAACAAATTTCCACAATTACTACACCATACAAAAAGTGCTTCACTTAATGGACATTTATTGAAACGTATCTAAATTTACAATAGTCCAGACAATTTTAATGAATCAACAAGTTATTTCATTTTAATTAATGTATTTCTTGGGTCCGTATAGGCGGTAGATGCACGGTATTTCTAACCCGTAGCCGGCACCTCGATTCACTTTGTCTCCAACAACTACCGCAAATGCTTTATTAAATTCCCTCCCAAGAAAGTGAGACATACTTGAGGCCAGATTGTAAGGTACATGTCCCACTACTACATTTTCTTTCATTATAGCCACTGCACTGCTATCATGAGAATTGTTTGTCTCCTGCTTTACCAGCAATAACTCTTCTCTTACTGGAGACCAAATATCCTTATAAACATGGTATCCTCTTATAAATGACGATATTTCCAAAATTTCTAGATCTTCGTATACAATTTGATTAGCCATACTAAACTAACTACTGAAATAACTGAAATACTGACTCAGTCACCTGCGGTTTTATTTATGGATTGGCTTGGCCGATTAAGTTAATGTATTATGAACTAAAGTGTCTAACAAAGCAGCCACTTATATACAGAACCACTTCAGAGCGTTGGTAACATGATACTATATAAAATGAGTTGCATCATGACAAAACGTAGTGTGAGTTAATGACTGGGTGATCCCAGAGCCCATGACCACACTGAGGTGAGAACACACATCACAAAACACAGAGATGATGACAGTCAAGAAAATTACATAGCTAAATGCATGCACACGGTCAGACCCTCTGCTTCTTAACTAGGTTCACCCAACAATGCTAAAATTAATTCCCTTTCTGTTCAGTTAAAGTTTAAATCGTAATTAACAATTCATGTATAAGGATAATGGAGAGAGAGTGAGAGTCTATGACTGTCCCTGGTGGTGGTCAGCCCCTCCATAGACTGCCAATGGGATCACAAAAAGGGAAATAAACATGCAAAACTGACACCAATCACAAAGAAAAAAGAACCATGAATAACTGACCTATCACATGAATGCACAAACATTCACAAAAATATGTAATTGTAGAGTGTAACCGGGGCAACACAACTGCACTATGGCAGAAAAGGCTGGGAAGAAAAGAAATTACTTGTCTCTGGAGAAGAAGGTTGAAGTTATTAAGTATGCCCAAAGAAATCCTGGTACAAATGTAAGAGATTTAGGAGCACTATTTTCTTGTGGAAAAACTCAGATAGCTCAAATTTTAAAAATAATAAAGATTCTTTATTGTCTATGTACCACTCCAATGCTAGTGGAAGTAGAGCTCACACAAAAAAAAGATATCTCGAGTATCAGAATTTGTTGAAGCTCTATATGAATGGTACTCTTTAGCTTGCTCCAAGAATATTTATCCGGGTGGTCCAGAATTGTCAGAAAAGGCTAAACAAATTGCTGTGCGCTTAGGCATGCCAAATTTTAAGGCTTCTCATGGTTGGCTAGACAAATGGAAGAAAAGATACAATGTAAAATACTTAAAAATATGTGGAGAATCTGGAGATGTTCACAATGAGACGGTGAAGTCATGGAAAGAAAGGCTACCTGAGATTGTTCGAGCTTATGATAAGGACAATATATGGAATATGGATGAGTCTGGTCTTTTTTTTGTCTTTTTTCGAGCATTACCTGATCGTGGCTTTGGCAACAAAAGTAAGGAATGTAAAGGTGGTAAAAAAAGCAAGCAGAGAATCACTCTAGCTTTTTTTGTGGCTGCTTCTGGTGCTAAAGAGAAGCCAGTAGTAATATGGAAGTCAAAAAATCCAAGGTGCTTGCAGCGGTTTAACAAGTCTGTTCAGCCAGTGAACTATTTTGACCAAAAAAATGCTTGGATGACAATTGAAATACTTGAAGAAATTCTCAGAAAACTTAACTGTAGGTTAGCCCATGCTAATCGCTCCATTTTGCTTCTTATGGACAATGCAGGTTGTCATCCATCAGAGTTGGCGTCAAAGTTTTCTCACATCAATGTTTGTTTTTTACCAGCTAACACCACCTCTACGCTCCAGCCATTAGACCTCGGTATTATTAAGAATTTTAAAACTCATTATCGACGTTTTTTGTTGAGGCATGTTATAGCTAAGATAGACAGCTGTAATAAAGCATCTGAGGTTGTTACATTTTAATGGCAATTCAGTGGGCAGCCAAAGCTTGGTCAGAGGTAACGCCAGAAACCATAACCAAACGTTTCAGAAAAGCTGGTGTCCTCAGTGCAGACTTGGAAGTGATCACCTGTGGAAATGATGAGGAAGATCCATTTTTAGAGGCTGATGCTCAAACTGAAATTCATTCTCTCATCACAGAAACAACACCAAATGATACCTGCCCAGTGAATGAATATTTGAGTGGTGATGATGATCTGGCAGTGTGTGCTGGAATGACAGATGATTAGGATTCCAGCTTCTTAGATCAATTGGTTGAGCAAGATGATGATGATGATGGTGATGATGACGACAACCCTTCTGTTCCTTCTCTTTCACCTCCTTTACCTAAGTTGAAGAGCTTCAAAGAAGCAATAGATGCATTAGAAGATGTAACTTCATTTTTGGAGCATCATGGCCATATTAAAGAAGCCATGGAGTTAGGAATTACTATAGACAACATTGTTAACTTAAAATTTTCATCCCTAAAGCAGACTAATCTACGTGATTTTTTCCAAAACTGTTGATTTATAGGTTCAATTATTGAAGTGTAATGTAACCTTTTATTCATTTATTTCACTCAATTCATTTAGTTTCTCTAATTAATAATCAAACATTTACGCAATCAAATATTAGATGTAAAAAAAAGTCAAATAAGTGTGGCTTCCGAAACAGGACAGTCTCTCAACAATGGACAAAACTCATGTTCCCATTTTGTCCCTTATTCAGAAGTTCGACTGTACTTTCACTAGAATAACAGAGATTAGTGTGAAATGAAGATTCTAAGATCTTCAGGTCCATATGAAATGAGGGGTTAGGCTCAATGGGTTTATAAATGCATTAGTCTCAGATGAGTCTACCATAAAAAGCTGGCCAACAGAGGAGAAAAAAAATTGAAGAAAAGACACCATAAGCCTAGCTTCCAACTTAGATAAGCGCTGACTTTATAGTCAACGTTTCAGATGATACAATTCGCACATACATGTACTTAACTTCTTGGGAGACTTTGTAAAACTTTTGGTTGCAACTTGTAATGGACACCAAAGGTGTGAACCCTCAGCGCTACTATACAATATAGCTAGAAATTACAAAATTATCTCTGACCAAAAGAATAATTTATTGGCTGTTCTATCAGGTAATGTAACTCGAGCAATGAAAACGATAAATGTAAACGGTATATATTTTCAACGCGAAACTTCACTTCTGCACTTGGTTAAAAACTTCCCAGCATAAGCAAAACCACAGCAGGCAGCAAGAAATTTTTGTTCATGTGATTACGTCATGCCGATAGGGGCATTACCCACAAATCTGGCACCTATGCAAAGCTGAAGTTTCACGTTTTCTCAAAAATCAGCCTGAAATTAATAAAAGTAGCACAATAAATGGTCTTAAATCATTATTCTGAGTAAGTTCATAACTTAACCAATGGTTAATTGTCAGTAATCTCCAAAATCAGAGCGCAACAGACAGACAGACAGACAGAATGACTACTATAACCCTCTGGTGCATGCACACTGAGGGTTAAGTAGTATGCAATAAGTTTATCTTATGAACAAGGTATGGCAAACTTTTTTCTATTACATGTGCACCCACTATTTCCCACTCATATCACACAAACTACAATCCTGGTTATGATGGGCCCAACAGATGTCAGCATCACAGAAAGAGAAAGAATTTAGAAATTTAGGAAGAAACAAACAAATAAATATGCTGGTACTGAAGGTGGAAAGAAGATATTCCTGGGTACAACAACAACAAAAAAAAGTAAATTCTACTCCCTTATAGCTTTGCTTGTAAGGTCAAATGGATGCCTGTATCTCACATCCAGTCCTTCTCAGCAACAATGTGCAAAAAAAAAAAAAAAAAAAAAAAAGATAAAAAATCTGTACAATGCAATAACTTAATAGTAATTGAAAATCCAATCCTGTCAATGACAAGCAGCAAATAAACTTAACTCTTACGTTATTATAACTAATTGGTTCAGATATTGATAGGAAGAGGGTTAGGATGGAAAGTAGTTTATTTACAAATACAGTACTAAATAGAATGCAACATATGTTTGAAAATACCGAGCACATTATATTTTGCCAGTATGAAATTAGTCATTTCAACATCATGATGCAAAACATCTATTGACCAGAATGAACTATGACCTACTTGCTTTTGCTATTAGTCATTTATCCACATAAGTGTTTCATGTATCAGATTGGACTTTGTCACATACATACTGCTCTGGAGGAAAATGTAAGTAATTGTGATTTTTACACCTTAATGTACAGTACTACTAAATTTGTTTTATGGCTGCACTTACCTGTGACATAGAAGGAGATGGCCATGAGAAGAGCCATGAGTCTACCCAGTCTGGCATCCAACACCCACGCAATGATGGGGTACACAAGCGTGTAAAACTCTTCTTCCCCCATTAAACTAACCAGTGTCATTATTAGGTTAAGCCAGCCTGTCCGCATCTTCTGTATTGCCAGCAGGACAGGAGTTCCTGCCAATATACCTGCCCACAAATAGGGAGACAGATGAGTGGATGGATGGACATGCTAGGGATGGTGAGTGGATGGTTTATGAAGTGGGTGAGTGGGTGGTCTATGGGATGGGTGAGTGGGAGGTCTATGAGGTGGGTGCGTGGGCAGTCAATGAGGTAGGTGACTGGGTGGTCTGTGAGGTAGGTGAGTGGGTGGTCTATGAAGTGGGTGAGTGGACGGTCTATGAGGTGGGGTGTGGTAGTCTTGAGGTGGGCAAGCGAACAGTAAAGCAAATTTGGCATTGTGTATTACAGTACAAGAGAGGGGTTGGTGGATCTCAGCAATAATAACATGTTTTAAATAAACTGAAGTCACTTGGCAGACAAATAACACAAACTAGATAGCAAAAACAGAAACTGAAAGAGGAAGGAGAGACAGGATAGATGCATTAATGATTGGTAGCTTAGCTAGTAAATTTATAGTTAATTCCATTTTAGAGCTGCACCAGTATCAGTTACCAAATTACAAAAAAAAAAAAAAAAAGAATGAAAAAGTGTTCTTCTCTCTGTGTGTTAAAGTGTATGTAGATATATAATAAGTATGATTTAGTCATTCTCGGCTGAAATAATTATAATAATAGCACATTTTTCTTGTTCTAACAGCTAATGTTAATTAAAACTTAACCCGACGTTATGTTGATATAGAGATATACTACTATAATTACTAGTAAAATTTTGTGGGGCTAAGCCTCCCTTTCCAAAATTTTGAGAGACTCTAGGTCCTTTAACCCCTAACCTATGCGGGAACATACATCATGACATGTGTCAGCAACTGAAAACATATTCACTAACTTCGCTCACTTGGCATGTCCTTTGATTTTTTTTTGTTGATCATACAAGTCTCACTTCACACAAGTAATACCAATTTTGGTCAAATTCAGTATAGAACATTAGTTACATAATCCATTTTAGTCATAATAATTTGCACTTCACCTTAGTGACTTTTTGACACTGTATTAAATGAAGGACCATGGTCTATACAGTCCCCTTTAAAATAAAATACTTTTTGACTGGCTCTGGCCTAAATAACCATTGAGTGAACCCAAGCCTGTGAAAAGTGTGGCAAACACATTGTCAACAAACATCACAGCAATACCGAGTACACACACACACACACAAATCTATAACCCTTTTGATAGAAACAATAATATTGCCAATGAACAGAAAGAATGGAAAATCAGATGAGTAAATGGGATATGAAGAGAAGCAGAAATACACTACACACACTGCATACAATAATGAAGGTACACATAATGTAAGGAATCTACTGCAAAACAAAAGACAAACTTCCTCTACAAAAAAACAACTAGTGGTACAGCTAGTTTGTATATTCCAACTGGTTCATTAAGAATTAGTTCTTTTGAAAGTCAGAATTGTTTCTGCTAAGCTGTAAACTAAACTAGCCCAAGAGAGGGAGACTATCAAAACAACAAGTATTGATATTGCAAACAACACAAGGCAAAACATGTACCATACATCAACTAGAGGTTAGCATAACAGTAAATATATCTTGAGCAGAAAATACAGAGCAAACTGGAATTATAGAGTGACTAGTCATTTCTACTTACATAGCCTTTTAAGCTTGAATTGGGCTTGCATTTCAATGGCTGACACCATAATCCAAATAATAGAAGACAATATTGGGGTTGCATGTTGGAATTAATAGCTGAACCAAGATATATGAAAAAGAAATGTTGATATTAGTGAAAGTTTATGGCAACTCATGTAGTGTAGTGACTAAACATAATTTATAGTCACGCCCTCTTTATTACTACTAGCTTCTTCAAACATCTTTCTGGCAAATTGCTGCCGCTCGTGCGTAGCAAACAGAAACTCACCATTCATAAACTGTTTCCTGAGCCATTTCCCAGCAACTCCTAGCTTGTATATAGGAGGATAAACTTCCACCCTTCTCTCATCATCACTTACTCTCTGCATTTCTACACACCCACCGGCTTATTGGACGGCTTCCCCGTAACCAACCAGCATTTCCGACGACGGTCTCGTCACGCTGTGAGCGCGATGACGCGATGCGACAATATTATTGACGATACTGTACCGAGTCAATTCGGATCATCCGTGTGCGGAAAAGGTCGTGACGTTTGTGGTTTTATTTTTCATTTTGAGGTCACTTACGAACAAAGGAGACCCGCCCACCTTGCACTTTTTCTAGAGGTCAGTCACATGTTCCGGCAGCGCATATTCGCCCACGGCGCGGCACGGGGATGGATGGGGTGATGTGACGCAACTTTCATCCTAGGTTCAGCAGCTGCGATAGTTATCATCTTTTCTTTAATAGATTTTTCTCTTGTGTACAATACCTCTTCTTTTTCTTAACTAAGGTGAGATGAAGCTTAGTTAGGTAACTGTAAGTGGTAGGGTTTAAAATTTTCTCTATTTAATGTGCTTGCAATAGAGTTGTAAAAAGCCCCAGCTGCAATAATGGCTCCAGGATCATCTGTGAAAGTAGACTCTGGTAGTCATGAGGTTGCTCCTGCTAGCACATCTCAGCAGACGCCAGCCTACAGAGAAATCGACATCCAGTCCCTCAGTCCTCGCATCCAGAAATTAATCCGGGAATTCGACAACCTCCCATGGTTTGAGTGCACCTTTGGCTTCAAGGCTCCTATAGTCTGGTTCAATGTGGTGGTGGCGATCATAGGCCATTCCCTGGCCTTGTATGGCGCAATACGCTATGGCCCTCAAGCCATGTGGCCCAGCTGGATATTTTACTTGTTCCTATACTTGTTCAGTGGGCTTGGAGTGACTGCCGGTGTTCACAGGTATTGGTCCCATAAGTCTTACAAGGCTCGCATGCCTTTCCAGTGGGCGCTCCTGGCCTTCAACTGCATCTCTATGCAGAATGACATCATTGAGTGGTGCAGGGATCACAGAGTTCATCACAAGTACACGGAGACCTCGGCAGATCCCCACAATGCTCTCAGGGGGTTCTTCTTTGCTCACATGGGATGGCTGATGATGAAGAAGCACCCAGATGTTTTCATCAAGGGAAAGAATGTAGACGTCTCAGATTTGAAGGCAGACCCTGTGGTGAAGTTTCAACACGATCATTACCTCAAACTCTGTTTCTTGTTCTCTGTATTCCTGCCAATTGCCATCCCATGGTTCTTCTGGGGGGAGGACGTTGTTGTCTCTTTTTTCGTCCTCTTCTTATTCCGTTATGTTATGACTCTTCACTCCACGTGGTTCGTCAATAGTGCAGCTCACCTGTGGGGGGAGAGGCGCTATGACGGCAGGATCAATCCCTCCGACAACAGATTTGTCTGTGTTGCCTCCATCGGTGAAGGGTGGCACAACTATCACCACACTTTCCCATTTGACTATGCCACCAGCGAGTGGGGGCCACGCATGAATATGACTACTATTATCATAGATTTCATGGCAGCCATCGGACTGGTCTATGACCGCAAGCAAGTCTCGCAGGATGCCATTGATAGAGTGCGCAGAAGATTGGGAGACCTGTCCGGCTCTCACGTCCCTTCGACCACACCCCTAGTCCACTAGTGGCACTCGAGACTACTCCTTTATTTGGATTTCGTTTGTTTGTTTTCCCTTTTGCAGCTGCATTTGTTTCATCAGGCAAAAATCCTGCTAATTATTTATTTATCTTGTCAAGCTGCATTATTTTAGAAGTTAATGAACTTGCACTTTCTGCACACAATCATCCCTTATCACATTCATTTATTAATTCACTTTTACTTGTCAATTCCTTTATGTCTGAGTATCTGGTTCTATAAGAAGTTAAATCTTTTGTTCCAATAATTGGAGTTCCAAGTCATAAAGATAAGACGATTGTGTTAAACATTACTTTTTAATTTCATTACAAATCATACAAATTCAAAAAGGGTTTTCCCACAAAAAAACAGTTTGTGCCAATTTTCATTACAAGTTGATGGCGGGCAGTATCTTGCCAGTGCACTCACCAAAGCCGACACGACCAGCTGCATTCTGGCACCAGCCCCTCATCACCACATTATCTCCATCCTGCAAGAAGGTGCGTACCTCTCCATTGGGGAAAGAGATGGGATTAGTTGCATTCCATGAAGTTTCCAGCATGGAGCCATAGGAATCTGGTGTCTAATGCACACAAAAAACGCACATACATGCTATAACGTATCACATGATGGCAATTATTTAGGAAACAATAACCTATGAATACCACTAAGGTGGCATTCCCCCAGTCCCTTATATAGAACAATGCCAGAAGCCATTCAACATTATTATTATACAGAATTACAGAACATGTGATAATACACTTCTGGAGATGCTCTGAAGGAGTCAATTCTAAAAAGAGAACAGGTATCAGAAGAGTAGTGCTATTAATAATATCATGGAACAGGTCATAACGGAGTTATGCGTGGATAGGCTTGTGACTCATCACAAACCTATCATGCATAACACTCCATTATGACCTGTTCCACGATATTGGAATACATTACTAATAGCAATACCTACATGCATAAATCTGATTGGGCAGCATACTGTGTGTGTGTGATGTAGTAGATACGGACTCTGACCCAAAATATTTATGAGGAGCAGGCTATACCCAAATAATTTATGGAGACACACACACACACACACACACATACAGATGGACGTGCACACACACACAACCACGACATGTTTGTCCATTCACCCTTTGCTATAGTCAACGAGTCTTATCTTAAAGACACACTGTGACAAACACATGCACATGTACAAATCAACACTGACCTGTTTGCATAAGGACATGCATGCATGTTTTTGTGTTTACAATCACTAAAGACTTCTAAACTTGAACTGCCCAAACACACACACACACAAAATGCAAATTCTCTTGCAACCGTTAGTGGTTATGCGCACCTGGCAGAGCCAGGATGTCTGTGCACTAAGCAGGCACTGTGAGCCATGCAAGCAAAGCTCCTGGAGCCGGGCTAAGGGACTCACAGGAGAACAGGCTTTTCCTCACAGCAAGTGGTGTGGGCACCCGAAGTCCCACTGGACCATTGCAGTTTTATGTGAAAAGGCCTTGAATTTGCACCCCAGCAAATGCCAGGTACCCAATCACAGCTGGGTGGACTGGTGGGGCTGGTGGGAGGCAGATGGAAAATCAGATGGAAAATTGCCAGAGTTGGGCTTGAACTCAGGACCTCTGACCCAAGGACACAATCACTACACCACACAGCCACCACACACACACACACACACACACAAACACGTACTCACACAAACACATGAAATTGCGGTAAATAGTTACACTTCCATTTCTTAGGGATGATCATGCATAGTTAAGTGTAAGCGTCTATGGCATTGCATTGTGCAATAGCTAGTGAGAAGACAAACTGGGGATACCAAATTGTAGGAAGATTACAAGAAGTTTCAGTGAGCCATTACACTCACATGTCTGATTCCACATCATCTCTGAACAATGGACTCTTTTATATTGTACTCCTGCTGGGCAACACAACTCGTACTCTGTGATTGCCAATTACACTCACTCTCTCTCTCTCTCTCTCACCTTGCCACTGATGGTGCCAGATCCCATGAGGTCTCCAGGCTGCAGGTTGCACCCAGTGATAGAATGGTGGGTTAGCTGCTGCAACATGCTCCAATACATATACTGCACACAAACAAACAAACAAACAAACCCAGACAGAGGAATCCTGTAAAGTGCTCATAGTCACATTTGAAATGCTACACAATAAAGAGAATGAGATAATTAACCTTCCTGGTACCATTAGCAGGTTGCATGCAAGTGGCAGTATACATGACAGAATACAATAGTAGCACATACATGTGTTAAATATTAGCACATGTGCATTCCATGCACTTATCTAATAGTAGCACATGTGCAGTCCTACATTAATGAAATAGAAGCACATCCACATAATGGAAGTACACTAGTGTGTGTGTGTGTGTGTGTGAGTGTGTGTGTGAGTGTGTGTGAGTGTGAGTGTGTGTGTGAGTGTGTGTGTGTGTGTGTGAGTGTGTGTGTGCACATGTGCTTGCCTAGGTATTGATGGTGTAAGTTATGGGAACTTAAGGGTGGCCGCGCACCGCCTACGCAATTCTTGTTGATGGTTGCTACGCACAATTACTACTATTATATACTTGCAGGGGCTTCTCCACTACAACACAAGGGCAAAGTACCTGCCGGCGCTGCTCACTAATTTTAGAGCGAATCTGGAGGAAATATCGGGGCCTGGTTATAAAACTTTGTAGCACTTTTTTTGGAGTGGTGCGGTAAGTCAGAGCTCCGCAATTTGGTGCACTACTAGCCAAGCCGATACTCTACTGCAAGACTGTGAGTTCTTTTCCATTTCAATATTACTTTATGATTTATTTGCAATTTTTTCTTTTTATAAGATATTGAAAAATTCACGTTGTGGTGCAGTTCATTTTTTTAAAGGTTTACCCGTGTGTAAAAAAAATTGTTGTTCTCATTATTAGATTCCAAGAAAAACTGATACAAAATTTAGAACTTTAATTCCACTCACAATTCTTAAGAAATAGCCCGCCCCCATGTCTCGTACTACTAGTACGCAAGCAAATTTTTTTTCAATTGGTTTGTATTGGTTCTAAAAAGAGCCCGCCTATACCAAGAGTAAACAAACACCAATAACAAGAGTCAGAAGAGAGAGCAGATTCTTGGAGATAGTCCGAGGTGAAGGTATTAGATCTGCGCAGCTTGGGAAGTCTTCACTCCTCAGAAATCGAGCCTGCTGGATCCATCCGCTTGAGTTCAGGTGCGCAGAGCCCGGAGAATAGTTACAGGAGCATAGGCAGCCTGGTGCACCTTGCCGCATGAGCTCAGACGACATATGGAGTGTTGCTGTAAACGGCTACGAGACAAGAAGTTAACTAAAACACCTGCTACTACTGTGCGATTGTTTCTGCTTGCGTGGTGGGGTATTGGCGGGGAATAAATTAATGTCTGGATCTACAGGCGGTGCGCGTTGCTATGTGCAGCCACCCTTAATCATGGTGTTCTCTGATTGGAATTGTACTTGTCTGATAAGTAAATTCAAATATAAGGAACCACATCTCAAGTATATGCACATGCCCAGTAGCAGCAAATGTTCCTAATCCTCTGAGGGAATTATGGTTGGCTACTCTAAATTTATTGTCCTGTTTTAGAGTCGATCAAGTCGTTCAATACGCATATACTTTAAAAATATGCTCAAACAAAACACACACACACATACACACTCAACTTACCTTGAAGTTCGTAGTACCCAAAGTTTGAGGCTCAGCCATTCCCTCAGCTAACATACAACACCAATAAGGCCAGTGATGTATAGATCCACACACACGCACACACACATACACACACACACACACATAAATGCATGCGCACACCCACACACAGGTCAATTCTGATGTTGTTCTCACACTCCACTGTTGCTCCTACAATGCTAAGAATCAGTGGTTGCCATGAGAAACATGTGAGATAGTGAAGCTCGCTAAGAAACATATCTCCCACATTACTACATACACAGCTGGCATCATTATCATTACTAGTAATTTATCATTACTAGTAATTTATCATTATTAGTCAGAAATGAAACTTATAAATTTTGTACATAATGTTTTATATTGAATAAAATAAAAAGTATCACCTTACCAAATGACCTGGACACTTACTCTGAACTCCGACCTCCAAATGAATGTCAAAAGTGAAAGGAGAAGTCTGCTTGAGATAAGGAAGAAGTTCTGGACTTTCCTGCACATGTACATGCACACACACATGCACGCACGCACACACATGCACACACACACACACACACAGAGTGAAATAAAAATCTGAACTGCAATGAAGCTCATCCTTCATCATTAATTCCTTCTGTTATTTATGTGTCACACAATACAGTAGCTTCTAAAAAATATAACTGTTCTGCACAATCTCTCTCCCCCCTCCCTCCCGCCCCCCCCCTTTGCATATTTTTTTTAAACAACAAACGTATAATAGTAGCAGTGATGACAATCCAGCTGTTGTTCACCTAAATATATTATTTATACAGGTAAGCATTTCTATTTTCAGTTAACAACACTTTCATGCTCTATTGATCAAGTTCATCTGTGCGTACACAAAACCTTAAGTTATATAATTAATATGCTAAGACTTTAGCTACTATATCTTCCACATAAATTTCTCTTTCACAGGCTTTTTTTAAATTTTTAACAATACAGAATTAAAATATTTGGTCGCCACCGGGAATCGAACCCAGGACCGCTTGTATAGCGCACAAGCGCTCTGCCACTGAGCTATGACAACCCCGGTGGCGACCAAATATTTTTAATTCTGTATTGTTTAAAAAAAGCCTGTGAAAGAGAGAGAATACATCTAATGAGTAAAAGAAGACTGAGAAGAAATTGTGAAGTACATAAATTAAGTTAAGCTTAATTATAAGTTCGATCGTAAAGTCGCTTTCAAAATGGTTGTACCAATACAAAAAGAAAAAAGTGGACAATTTTACTGTACCATCTTTCCCGTTGCAAGTAATTGCTAGACTTTTACCATTTGCTTCCCATCCATCTATGAAATTAATGGTGGATGACAACTTTTTTGCATATAATCCATTTATGCACATACATATCTGGAGCTACTGTATCATTTCATTCTGGACTAGTGTGAGTACAAGCTGCAAATTAGTAGAGCATGCACAATAACAGACAAAGTGACTTGTTGATCCTTTC
>WLWI01003324.1_pt1 | contig 13801 bp, 17 predicted proteins | sample 6701501 | NCBI WGS metagenome assembly WLWI01 (sample SAMN12718690, study PRJNA515312) | sponge metagenome | isolation source: marine sponge | host: Mycale hentscheli | place: New Zealand: South Island, Marlborough, Capsize Point | collected 2014-11-01
TGCCAGTCAGTGCAGCTTCTTCTCTGTTGTCTTACACCCATGCATCGCTAAACACCACTACCTGGACTTCTCATGAAAACACACTTATGGTTTCCTGCAGCACGCGGAGATGGTTGATCTTTGTCATCTCCCTTGGTGCAACGGTCACCATTGTCGTCTTGATTTTACTCACTGTTGCAATTCTTTCTGCTGTCATAGCATGCAGGAATAAACGAGAGGTCTTGCAGGATGACCCTGATTTAAGAACTCCGCTGGTGAACTGATAATAGGAATAAAACAACTTTCCCAACTCATACTATGTTGTCACTTGTATACATTTGCTTTGAATAACTTCTTTTTGTTTGTTTTTTCTTTTAAATTTTGTATGTCACCATTATATTTTTAGTCTATGCAATGTTAAGTTCATTCAGGTATTATTTTGTAATAATGAGTATTTGATTTGATGTCATATGAATATGAAAAGAGTAAACCATATAAATATATATCGCTAAAGTAACCACACCACAAATCCCAGTAGACTACATATAATTAAAATGCAGCTGGTATTACTAATTTATTATACATTTACAATGACAGTGTATATAAAACAATTTGGAACATATTTTTAAAAATGAAAGACACACGTTACATATTGGAACAAAAGCTATATCATGTAGAAAGAAAGAGTAGTTCAAGATGCCAACCAAGCTAGGAAACCATCAAAAGAATTGTCTGTTTTGCATTTCCAGTCATTTCTTGCTGTTGCAAGCTTTCATCTCGTCTTGTACGAAGTCAAAAGCATTAGTCTTGTTCGACTTGCCGATAAAACTGAAGCCAGTGTCTTCAGAAGCATTCTGGGCTTTGGACAACGAGGAAGAAGCAATCTGCACAGGTCTTGACACACCCCCAAACTGAGGCTACACACACACACACACACACACACACACACACAAATGGTCATTAATCCAGAGGCCAGGGTTTCTTTCAGGAGAGAGAGGGGTCGCCCCCCCCCCCCCCCCCCCCCCCCCCCCCCCCCCCCCCCCCCCCCCCCCCCCCCCCCCCCCCCCCCCCAAGACTACCAACACCAACCCCCCCACCCACCCACCCCCACAAACATGCCTACAAGAACCACGCCCAGGGGTTGATTTGGGGGGGGGGGGGGGTGCCCCCCCCCCCCCCCCCCCCCCACCACCTCCCCACCCCGGCCAAAATCCCCATCCCTTTAGAAATTAAGTTACCTATTTATGAAAGGTTGTAATGAATACTTTTAGAAAAACAAACAAACTAGTAAGTGACCAGTATTGACAGTATTGCGTATTTGGAGATCAGCTGCATAACTTTCAGCCCACCAAACACCAAGCCAATTGGAATTGGTATAGAGTAAAACAAGTGAAGTGTGGATCACAAACTTTGGATGTTGATATGCTCCCCCCAAATTCACATTGTCTAAATTAGCCCAAGCTGAAACAAACCCTGGAAGTCACACATTCACAGCTTTCTCACCTGATGATACATGACACCTTGAGCGCCCTGAGGGGCATACATGACGGGCACCACTCCTGTTCCGTACACCACGCCTCCCTGAACCCCCAGAGGTACTTGAACTCCCGGAGGAGCAGTGGACACCATAGGAACCATACCCGGAGTAGGGTAAGCCATGTTCATGGACTTGGGAGTGGGTGTGGTAGTGTTGGCACCAGCTGCCGCCTGGGCCATCTGATACAATTCTCCGAGACTCTCTTGACGTTTCTGCGGAGGCTTCTTGAAACTTAAATCAAGACTAATTCCGGCAAGATCCCCAAACTGGCCAGGACTACTACTACTATTACTACTATTATTGCTGGGGGCAGAAGTTGTTGGATTCGCAGCTGAGGAAGGAGAAGGGTCAGCCGTAGTCATGGAAACCATGGTAGTAGGTAAGGGTTGTAGTTGCTGCTGGTCCAGTAGAGCAGGTTGGGAAGTATAACCAGCAGAGGACGAGGGCATCAAAGTATCAGCTGCTTTTTGGCTGAGGGAGTCGGAACGTTGGACTGAGTTACTTCTTTTGAGAGGGTCAAACTCCACATCTTCTTCAAATGTAAGTAGAGAGTTATCTTCAGGAGGAATTTCTCCTTGAACCTGAGCAAAGCCAGGCTCCATAGTCAGAGGTAGGGGAGTAGCCTCAGCTTGATGATGATGATGTTGTTGTTGTTGTTGTTGAGGTACAGGATCAGATGTTTCTGATGACAAGTCTCCCTGCAATTATGAGCAAGAGAAGAAGACACCAATGGCCAGATCATGACATAGGATTGAACTAATACTACAGATTGGCGACTGTCAAGTGTAATGAAATCATTTATTGGAGAGGTTGAGAGGCTTCTGTCTAAATTCAATATCCCATCAATGGACTCACAAATCACTTACAGGACATGCCACCAAAAGGTACAACAATCACCATCTTAAGATAATATTCAGCAAAACTCACTAGTCCTAAAATGTCCTCAAAGCCGCTCCTCTGTCCTGTCGTCTTGGAGCCAGATACAGAAGGAGATGCTGATGGATGGGTAGACTTCTTAGAGACAGTGGGCGTACTCTTCTTGGTTGTCTTTTTCTTTGGTTGCTGTTTGGGTCTTTGAGTCTTCTCACCACTTACTGATAGACCAGAGAAAATGGATGCCACTCCCTGAGCCTACATAATATGATGATGATTATAATTATTCTGAGAATTACTGAATATTATTATTATTGCCATTATTTTAATCGACTGTAGAATCTATTACTTTAATCACTTGTTGTTTTTAACCAATTACCACACAAAGCAATGTGGTGAAACTGAAAAAAAAAATGTTGGTAAAACAATAGGAAAATGTACAAATATTCTTAGACAAATGGCAACTTTGAAATTGATAGTACCTTATAGTTGTTGTGCATTGGGTCAGGGAAACATACATTCTCAACAAACAGACACTTAATGTTGTACTAGTAGTGTTGCAAGAATTTCTGTCTTATGAGTGTCTTTCTCACATCTGCTGATATGTCCCCTTCATCTTTCCCACCATCTTCCTCTTCTTCTTCCCCCACGTCATCATCACCGCTGCTAGTCAGTTGCTGTGTGCCTGCCATTCTGCTGGAGCTGCTGGTATTGGTTGGCGGCCGCTGGGAAGATGCCAGCAACATAAGAATCTGTCAGGGAGGAGAAAGGACAAGGAGAGGAAGAGAGATTTGTGGTGATAAGAATACTTAAAATTCTCTTGGTTGTTTCAACAAACTCCTCTTTGTGACTGTCATGATTAACTAAAATATTATGATTTACTGGTTTATATACAAGTTGGATTTGTTATAGTCCATTGAATGGCATTGCCCTAAGGCATGTCATGTCTGTGCTCTGGTTGCATGATGCTGTGTTCCACAACGTAAGACTGCCAGAGTTGGTCTACAACCACAAGTCACAAACCTCGAGTACTATTCAATGGCTTCTATGTTTAAAGTGGATATAACACTAAGTTTAGCACTCAGTTAAGTCAGCTACCACCTAACACAAGAAATGTGCAAGGCTACTCCACACCATGGCGCAAATCCTCTCTTGAAAGGAAGAAAAGGAAGGGGTGGGGGTACTTGAAGAGCTTTGCATCTCCACTTATTTGCCACCAGCAGACTCTACCAGAGAACATGCTGTGCCTAGAAATTACTCGATTCGAGCAGACTTCACCTCTAAAATTACTCTCTACACTTTAACCCACTGCTATCCCCCCCCCCCCCCTCCCACCCCCAATTCCTACTCTCACCCTAACTCCCACTCCCACTTATTTCCTTCGACTGTATAAATGACACTGACCTTATTGGCCTTGGCTTTAATGCTAGAATTGGTAGAGGATGTCAAGTCTGTGAGGTCCTGCAGTGCTAAATCAAAGTGTGACACAACATCTGGCACATCTGAGCGAAGCAAAGACTCCATGATAAATAGAGCTCTCTGTAGTAGAAACAACAATAAACCAAGCAATAACACACACACACACACACACACACACACACACACACACACACACAGTCCTAATACATGGTAATAGGCAGCTGTTGTAAAGGAGGGATAGCAGAGATGTATGTTGACCTACAAGAACAGTGCTGTTTTCTTCCGCAGACAACTTCAGTCTCAGACACTCCACAACTGACTGACAATCCAACACTTTACATCTAAACAAACACACACACATGCACACACACACAAACAAACACAAGTTGAATACACGCAAATTGAGACAGATGTCTGCTTGTTAAGTAAATATCACACTCCACACAATAATAATAATTACACATCAACTTAACCAGCTCTACACTATTGATGAATCTATTCTATGCTGCTCACAGTGAACTTTTCCCCTTGCACAATCCCACTACCCAAACAGAACTACTGGCATGCATGGCACTGTACCTGCTAATGAACTTATTGAGGTCCTCTCTGGGCGGAGCCACTCTCACGCCTCCAGGCGCTAGAATCTTGTCCACTAGCAGCTGCTCTTGTTCTATACCAGAGTTTTCATAGGTGGTGGAGGAATAGTTGCTGTCGCCCATGACCACACCCCCTCCCCCTCCCCTCCTACTACTACTAGACCACTGATTGGTTGCTGATTTCCTGTCATCTCCGCCCCACCCACCACCTGCCTGACCTCTTTCATGACCTGAAAAAATAAAAATATCGAAGAACACACACACGGATATAACACGTACTGAAAAACACGGCACAACAATAGGTAAAGGGTCGACACCCTCATAAACGTGGACAAACACCACTCATTTTTCAACTTCTACCCGCCTGCCACCACATCAATCCTACTCACGTGCTCCCACAGGTGGCGTGGACCCTCCCACCTGAGTAGTCCTAGTGGGTATGTCCACACTAAAGGCCGACTGTGACGAGGACACATTGTGTGGTACAGGGTCCATAGTGGCGTAGGACGGGTCGTAAACTAGAGTGTCTGCTTTGTTAGACGATCCAAACAGAGTCTTCAAGCGGTCAGCTACAGGTAGAAGAAGGAAACCAGACATTTTATAATGTACAATGAAATAATGTGCGAGGAAACAATCAAATACTAGGCAAGTGTCATTAATATGGTGCCAACATCAACAGAAATATAAGTCCATGAACTAACATGCACCTGTGTGTCTGTATGGTCTGAACACATGCACACACACACACACACACGCACATACACACACACCATACACATGCACACACACACATGCACTCACACCATACACATGCCTGGACCTGACCTGATATACCACTGTGCATTGGCCCTCCTACTGAGGTGACAAGGTTGGCTATGTACTATTGTGGTGCTTTTTCTTGCGATACTTAGACCACCCTCACACACATACTTGCAGACCCACATGGACACACATGCACACACATGCACACACATGGACACACATACACACTACAAATGAGCAATAAGATGTGCATTTGGCACTCACTGGTAGTTGTGGTGGATGAACGGCTTGTCCCAGAATCTGAGCTTCCAAAACCTGTGATTCTTGTGCTGCCATTGTCTCCTCGATAATCTGAGGAATGAATGAATGAATGAATGAGTGAATGAATGAATGAAGAATGAAGTGCGTGTATGTGTATGTATGCTACACCAAGATAATTGCAATTAGCGATACATTCCAGAGCTGAGCTAGGTAAGGTATGGAGAGCTAGCTTCACCCAGCAGCACGGCATTGGTAGAAGATGCGATAAACTTACTAATGACAAATGTTAGATCTGTTGACTAAGCTACTCAAGAGAGTTATAAAAAAAAAGCTGAGATTTGCGTGCTCATGCAATGCACTATCTAATGTTTGCTGTCAGTGAGAGTGTATTTTGTATTTTCAATAGCTTATTTGATCAGGAAAAGACCATCTTACAAACGACTTCTGCTGTAGCAAGTTTAATCTGCTTCACAGATCACTTCATTCAAACAGATGGAGTATCAACAGTACACATGATAGGGGGAGGGAAGGGAAGGGGGAGGGGGAAGGGAAGGGGGAGGGGGAAGAGGAGGGGAGGGGAGGGGAGGGGAGGGGGGTATGGGTGGAAATAGGACAATATTAACACTCTAATCAAGTACCACACCTCATAGAAAGACAGCTAGCTAAAAGATCACCTGATGAAGAAGAAGAAGAAGACATGTGGTCAGTAGTCCCAGTGGTGGGATGTCTTCTCAACTCAGGGACATCCATATAAAGCAAGTCCAGGACTTTCTGCAAGGAAGACACAAAGAAGAAAATAAGCTATAGTAAGCATGCAAAGGAAACCATAATTAATGGTGTGAGAGAATAACCACATCACACGGTGATGGCAGCTGCTTTCTGCCAACCAAAGAACTATACAGAACGTGTGTTTATGTGGTGAGAGAATTTGCTAAAAACAAACAACAAAAACCCAAAGTAGGTTCACATAGAAATTTCCTCTCCTACTTCACACTTATCAGATTTCATTACACACTTCTCATTTCCTTCATCAGCACTACTGCATTGTGTTGTCTCACAGCCAGACAAGCAAGGCTCCACAACTTACACTGGCCATGTCTCTAATCCGCCCACACTCGGCCGCCACTTTCTGGTCGTTGTACAAGTGAGGCCTTAACTCTAAACAAGATAATACCAGAAACTCTAGTAAAGCAGATGAACTGTCATACATACATACATATATACATACATACATGTATGTACATACAATCATTACATGGTATGTATAAAAGCAGTAAGTTACACTGTATGTATAAATATAAACTGTGTTAATTTAACGGCTAGCTTAACAAGCTAATTATAACAGCGCACACAGTGAAGTGAGTGAGTCATAAAACTAATCAAATTCAATGTTCTGTGGCCCGCTCTACCAACATACCATACTATATTAATTACTCAATTCATTCATAATATTGGTGAGCGAGCAGAGCAAGCGAGACAGTATTAGGGGTGGATAATGCAAAATCGGGTATGTGTTATATATATGTGTGTATGTATGGATGGTACGTATGCCCCTTAAACGCGCGAAAAACAAGACTTTTTAGGCTTGACCCCAGTTTCTTTTGGTACTACAGCATTAAACAAGTCTTTCTTATGCTCAAAATTGCGAGAGAATTCCTGAAAAAATGCTTGTTTTTCAAGTCACAAAAAGTTGCTGTGACTGGTTACTAAGACATTGAAGACCCTTTACCAGACGGTGAAACCACGTTGTTGTTTTTTAAAGCTAAGTGCCGCTTGGCTTGTTGGTTATCAAGAGCCACTGGTAGTCAGAATGGCTTCTAAAGAAACTACCACTACTCAGGGGAAGCTGAGATAAGTACATAATTCCATATTTATTAGCTAAAATTACAAGAATAACTCTGGCCTTATTATGGTTGTTTTTTTTTTGTAGCTGAGGAGCTTGCTCAAGAGTTACTGCTAATAGAAGTAGTCAGAATGGCTTAAATTTGATACTACAGACTTATCACTACTCAGGAAATTAAGGTAAGAAAGTAGTTCTGTATTATTTGCTGTAATTAGATGTATATATTATATATATTATATATTATATATGACCTTTTGTCATCATGAAATAAAAGCTTCTTGAGGTAAAATACATCATATTATAACAATAGTGTAGTTTTATGCAACCTAACAAGGCAGGCTCGCTCGCCATTTGTGCTCAAACACCACTAGTTTTATATTTTAATACAAGCGAACTGTCGTTTATGTGTGTGCGTGTGTGCACGCGTGTCTGTGCATGCATGTGTGTGCCTGTACATATGTGCATAAGTGTGCATATGCACGTGTGCGTGTGTGTGTGTGTGCCCAAGCTGACTTGGTCCAACTCATCACTTACTGGCTTCATTGCCATTTTTGCCACAATAAGAGTGTGTGTATCTGTGTTTGTATGAGTGTGGAAAGAATTAAAATGATTGGGATCACGTGCAAGAAAACAATAACTCACTTGTCATAAAAATGCCACAAAAAACAAATAAAAATAAATAAATATACTAAAATTATAGCAACTGTTTCACGGAAAGCTTGAAACAACCACCCTTATTCACAGGCTCACACTCACTTATGGCCTCGTTAAAAGGTTCTGGAGTTTTCCTCAAGTTCTGTTTGAATTCGATGTGCCCCTCCTCCAGGAGGTCTATAAAGAGGCGGAGGATCTTCAGCTTGGTGTACACGTTACTGGACGTGATAAGTTGGTTGACCAAATATTGCTGCAGGAATACTCGCGTCTGAGGAGACTCGTACGACATTTCTAGCAATTTATCTCGTCAAGAACAATAACAACACACTTGTAGCGAGGACAACAGAACGACGGCAGTTATAGCAACTGCAGCCATGGCAACTAATGGTGGAATTTTTAAAAGTATACAATAAGTAATAATAAAGTCAGAAATGAAAAAACAACAGCAACAACAACACTAAATATGTGTTATTAATAGAGATACTTTAGTGTGGAATATTCTTAGCTAAGAAAAAGCCCGGGTAAAATTTTTTTTATACTGTGACTGCCATTACTGTTAATCAGCCAAATAATACATAGGGCACAACCCACTGTGACCAACCCTACATAAACACACGTTCTACTTCTTAGTGAATAATAAAAAAGAGGTGTGGTCCATAACACCTGCGCTGAACACACTTAGTGTTCCTTACTTTCATACCACACTTCCTCCTCAGGGGGTGTGGCACGACCCTCCCATTCAGGCAAAGTTCACGACTCTTGAGGTGTGTTGAGTAAATATACTGGATAAAAAGGATACTAATAATGTCCTTAACTAAGAAATTATCAGCTGGATCCTTGGTTGCTGACGTAGCAGCCATTAGCACAGGCATCTATGAACATACATCAGAAATTATCGACTTGGTTCTTTAGAATATCCGGACAGCTAGCTGTACTTACGTGCTTCACATTGCTCAGCTTCTGAACTAAGGTAGGGGCGCTCATCTTCACACAGGATTAATTTATTACCTCTACAAACTCCAGTCAACTTTCCTTCGCCATTCTCAACTTCTTCCTGTTCTACATACACTCGCTATTTGGGGAAATCTGACCCTTACGCAGGTGTTTATTAATCAAGTTGGTAAAGGGTCGTTAATGCGCCCCGTAATGGTAAAGTATCATTGAATGTTTATGTCGCGATTATGATTATGGAGGGCATAGATGTTAGAGAGTTACTGTTTTTTGTCAGCGGGACAATCTTATTTAGTTGCCTGGTTTTCTTGTTATGTGGAATATTTGAAGTGATAGAACGCTTCAAGCTTTTTGAAAATTCCAAAATACAGAAGAAAGTGAGTTGCACTATTACCATTTTCCTGTGACATTTGTTCACTGTTCCTCCTTTTAATGCATTGTAACTGTAGATAATACCCAAAGGCAAGCCTCCATTGAAGTCAGTTGTGCTGCACTTGTTAAAGTTGCATTTTGTGGTACAGCCTGTAGGACTGCCAGTGGTATACTTGATACTGAAATATGCTGGAATGAAATTCTCAGACCCGCCTCCGACATGGTGAGTTGTCATGCCAACCACCCACATATCAGAAGGACAAGCAAGGAGTAGTGAGTAGTCCATGTAATTAACTATAGCTAGTAGAGCACACAAAAATAATAGTCCAGTTCCAAGCCACAAATAGTTACACATTATATATTATACTTCTTGCAGGAGTCAGTTTAAGTGGAAGTACAAATAATGTGAGTGAAATGTCATCCCCATTGTATGAGTGTAACATATTAATTTTATTGTTCTATTGGATATTTTCCTGAAACAGTAAAACAGCATTTAATGTGTGGGAGAATATTCGATGCTTGCATGATGCGGAAATATTCAAGGAAAAGTATCCAATAATTACACACACACACACACACACACACTGCAGGCAAGAGACTTTGGTGCAGCTGCCCCTGTTCCTCCTGGTTGAAGACTTCAGCTTCTACTGGCTTCACAGAGCACTCCACACACCTCTGCTGTACAAGCACATCCACAAGCAGCACCACCAGTACAAGACGCCACACTGCTGGGCAGTCGAGTATGCACACCCTCTCGAGTACATCTTCGTCAATTCCACAGGACTTTTTCTGGGACCTGCCTTGCTGCAGTGCCACGTGTACACCTTCTGGATCTGGCTGGCTATACGACTCACTGAAGGGGTCGATGGTCACTGTGGCTACGACCTCTGGTTCAGTCCCTTCAGGTACTTCCCGTTCCGCCCTGGGGCCAATGTCCATGACTTCCACCACTCCCACAATGTGGGGAACTACTGCTCCTTTTTTTCTTTCTGGGACAAAATATGTGGAACTAATTTGTCATACAGAGACTATAAGGCTAAAAATAAAAATGGGAATAATTAAACAATGTGACAAAATGTTTTGTTCTTGCTTTTTTTGTTTGTTTTTACATGAACTGTGTGATTGTTTGTGGGGGAGTGGTTCTGTTGTCAATCAATCGCGTCGATGCTGTGAAGTGAGAACGATGACGTGGTGGCACTTGTTTCAGTCGTCGGGACACTGCCTCCTGTTAGGCCACTGAGCATGCTCCCTGGATTTATACAGTAAACAATAACCACTGCTCTAGTCCACCACCAACATTACAATTGTTAATTTGAGTTGCACCGATGCCTTTTTAAGCTGGTGTCAGATATTAAAGGCTGCTTCATTCATGGCTGATATGAGCTGGTAATTTATCTTGTGTCATAAATTGCTGTACCGTAAGCTCTCAATCTGCCATATGCAGTAAAAGGAGAAAGTCCTTACATTGCTGCGCTGGTGTCACAGCATTGACAGTAATTAGACTTTGATATAGGCAATACTGGCTTGTATTCATGAATGCAACTCAATAAACAATACACACCATGTTGGAGCTTCAATAAGTAAACCAAGAATTGGGGGGGGGGGGGGTTAAGGGGAGGAAATTGGGAGGAGGTGACAAAAAGAATACATATAAATGGATTGCAGGTAGAGGAAGACAACTAGCAATGAGGGAAGATATAGTAGAGAGAAAGAACATTGAGAGGATGAGTCAGTGAGCGGGACAGAAGTCATGGCTCTATCTCTCTTTCATCAAAACATCTAACATACCTAAGAACCCACTTCCTTCTTCTGAACCAGGACCTCCTCCACCACCAAAGAGACTCATGAGCCCTCCTAATGGAGGCATACTCCTGGAATCTGCCGCCGTCTCACTTGGCATGCCCCCTCCACCCAGGATGCTCCCGAGAAATCCTCCTATACCTTCCGACTCTGAAGCTGCCTCTCCCCCAGTTGCTGGAGATGCTCCAGATGTTACTGCTCCTAGTAGGTTGCTGATAATCCCACCCAGTCCACCTTCACTGGGGTTCACACTGTTGGGATCACCACCTTCCCTCACTGGTTTCACTCCAAAAAAGGCCGAGCCTATTTTATCTAAATACTTCACACACACACACACACACACACACACACACACACACACACACACACACTACTGTTATCATGTACAAATGCTTTGTAAGTATCATCATTCCACAAGGCTAAGGAAATCATCATTTTTCATCTTCAAGCAAACATAGGGTCAAGGGATGCTCTATGGAGGCCTAGCATCTCATCACCCAAGCCATTTACACATACACCATTACTCTAATCTTAAGTTCCTTGCTACAGTAAGTTACAGAAATAGAGTTACCTCTGAAAAGCAAGGGTCTCTTGATAAAACGTTGCTGTACTTTGACCTCAAGAATCTGAACACATCTCCTTCACCGCTACATATACATGTATAAAAATATAGCAAAATTAGAACAAATAGGATTCTCATAGGTGTCGAACCACTAGAGAGGAGGAGGTCGCAGATTATGTACATGAAGTTTTCTTTCAAATAATTTGTTTTACTCGAACACATTACCTCTAAGTTGTCTTTATTGGACCACAAAGCTTTCCTATTGGATTTCAATATTTATAAACAACAGCCACTTCTGTAGCCATTAAAGGGCACACTATTCTTAGAACTGTTTTGCCATATTATTGGAAACGAGTATTATAATCCTTCAAAATCGGAGTTTCAATAACTTGAAATACTATGTATGTATGCAACAGGCGCATCTCAAAGTCTCTAACTATGCAGGTCATGTGATTCACTAACAACAGATAGAATAGACATTAAAAAAAAAAACACCTAGAACAAACTGAATTGAGAAAAACCGGATTGGGTTGTCAGTCACCTTTCTGTAGATAGAAGTAAAAACCAGACAAAGTTTAGGAGACTTTCTCCCTCATAAGGAGGACCTTCTCTAGACCTGAAGGCTGGGTGGGTTTGTGTATATGTGGTATATACAGCTAAAGCAGACCTCCGGTTCCGCAGGACTAGCAGTCTATTACATGCACACAAACCACGAATATTAAGAGAATAACAATGTCAACAACAAGTAAATAATAAGCTGTGAGCCATGTAGATAGCCCCGTGATAGCAAGCAGGCTAGCCCAGTAATGAAATACGATTAGAAATTTTATAAATATAGATCACCAGCATAATATTTGCTTTTTGTCTAATATCTCTTGTGTATGAAAAATTTAAACATGTAATAAGAAGAAGAAAAAGAAATAAATATCCTTAATTTTGTACACTGAAGCCACGTACTGAACCACACACTGTATATATAACAACATACATGAAAATTGATGTTAGCCTGAGTGTGTCCCCTCACCAATAATACACACCAATAACTGAGATGCTAGTGATAACCCTCCATTTTTACTATTGTTGCTGCTAGCCAAGTGAAATTGAAAAACCAACAGTTTATGAGTTGACCATAATTGAAAGCATGCCAGCAAACAGAAGACAGTCACAGAAATAACTGCAATCTTTTCATGTAACACACATACGCAAAAAAAAAAAAAAAAAAAAAAGGACAATTTTTTTTACATACTGAAGCACAGCTTGAGCTAGAAAGAGATCTGCTTCCATAGGGTGTCCATGAGTGGTGGAGAGTTCTACTAGCATGATGGCATAGTCTTCAGGCTGGCTGGAATACTGGAAGTGTTCCCTGGCTCTGGCATATTGTTTACCTACACACCAACCAAACCCACCAACATGGATGAGATGTATGTAGGAGGTGCAATGTCAGTAACTACCACCACACCTATGGGTCAATCGACACTTGGACACACCCCTATAACTGGGTGGAGACTCTCAGAAATACCCATGGACAATTGCCAGGTGAAGCTATGGTGATAAATGCCAGACCCCACACTAAGCGATTCAAATTTAACCGATTTGTAACTGAATAACTTGAAACATCTTATCATTGAGTGCACATGTGTATAACAGCAGGATAGATCTGATCATTGAAGATTACAACATACTAGTGGTGTGCTTGAGCACAAATGGCGAGCGAGCCTTAAACTACACTATTGTTAAATGATTGATTTTAACAACTAACACTCAAGCTACTAAAATAAAGTTGAGTTTTTTTATATTAAATTAATGCGGTAAAGGGGTTTCAATTCCATAGTAACTGCTCCCCGCAACTGTTTGAATTGAAAAAGAAACAACAAAATCAAGTCACGTTATTTAAAAATTTATTTGTGATATTCTTAATAGTAGTTGTAACGCACAATACTTTCACACAACTGAACATACCTACTCAAGACTTACCTTCGTAGTTCGTCTAGTGGACAATGAATTGTCAAGTAAATGCTGTTGAGTAGGGCTTATATAACTGTGACAAATAGCATATTAACTTACTACCGCCACTAACTCGAATAGAAATGGAGCTCCCATAAGTTTTTGCGTTTTAACTGCACCCGCAAAACAATTCAAAGCGGTAAACAATTCAATTTCTAAGGTGATACGGGTAATGGTCGCTAAACCAG
>WLWI01003325.1_pt1 | contig 13798 bp, 8 predicted proteins | sample 6701501 | NCBI WGS metagenome assembly WLWI01 (sample SAMN12718690, study PRJNA515312) | sponge metagenome | isolation source: marine sponge | host: Mycale hentscheli | place: New Zealand: South Island, Marlborough, Capsize Point | collected 2014-11-01
CTACTAGGCTGGACACACTAGGCATCACACTCACAGACTTGAAGCATGTCAGAGACAGCACTGACAAGGAGGGCTTCCTCAAAAGTCTAAAGACTAAAGGTGTGAGGAGTCAAGTACTTCGGGAGAAGTTGCAGCAAGCAGTGCTGAGTCTGCCCTAGCATTTATGCTTGACCTTTATTAGTAAGTTTTAAACCATGCATTAGCTCTAACTAAACTTAGTCTCTTTACAGTATAGTGTTCCAGCCAACTTTCAAGAATTTTTAGTTCCCATGAGTAATGCCTCCAAGTGGCGGGAATGGGAAACACTGTTTTTCACAGTGGCTAAATTACTCATTCCAAACAGGAAAGTTGCATTATAATCTCTTTATTTTATGAGTGTATTATATTTACCAACCTTTTGTAGTTATCTTCAGCTGCAGGTTCCAATACCATACATTGGTTGTCCATGACTCCCCATAATGGGCTCCAGGAAGCTTTAATGGCAGACTGCGCCAGGGCCAGGTCCACACCAGTACAGACGCAGACTCAGGGAAACACCACGCCGTTGCAAACTCTCATTACAGCAGAACTGCCAATCTCTTTTCTTGTTTGTTTTGTGTGGCTGCAAGCGGGCTCCTTTTGGACCCGTTTGTGTGCACAGTAATTAAAATATTATTGCTCGCGTAGAAATCTCACGATAAATGGGGGAGGGGCTGTTTCAACTGAATTTGCGAGTGGAATAGAAACTCTAAATTTTGAACGAGTTTTTCTTGGAATCTAATAATGAGAAAGACAATATTTTTTTGCACACGGGTAGAATACAAAAAAATGAAGTGCACCACAATTTGAATTTTTCAATATCTTATAACATGAAAAAAATTCGAATAAATAGTAAAGTAAAGTCGAAAAGAAGAAAAACTCGTTGTGTTGCAGTAGAGTAGAGTCTTAGCTGGTAGCGTGCCAAATTGCGGGGCTTCAGCTCCCCCATATAGCTCCAGAAAACTGCTTCAAAATTGTAACTCGGGGCCATGAAAACTTCGCCGCTTCCGCTTCATAGTTGGAGAGTAGTATCTTCGGGAGGTAGTTGCAGTTTGTAGATAGGTAGAATAGTCTTGCAAGGAGAGGATCTGTAGTTAGAACACATAGCAACCGAATGCGTGGGCGGTGTGCGGCCACCCTTAAGCCACCACCATGACCAATGTGACACTGTATGAACATAATATATATACCGTAATGACTGACAGAGCTTTCTTTGGCTTGCTGAATTGTGTACAATCATAAAAATAAATTGCAATATCCATCAGTACAGTCTTTATGTGTCAGTTGCATAATGTGTGAACAACAATGACTGAAGCTAGAAATACAATTTGGGCATCAAAAAGTAGTAACTCAAGTACCAAAACTGTAATTAATTAGCAACTTCAGAAACTTTGACGAAAATATACAAAGAGCACACTATAGGTGTGCTATCTGAAGGAACACATGTTTAGAACTCAAAACCTATATCCATGGAAAACAGCTCAAGGATCATCATATAAAATTACTTTGACTAGTGTGCTTATATGAGTGAACATTACCTTCTAGATATGCAGTTGCGTAGTGGCTCACTGTATTTTGTCACTGTGAAAGAAGTCCAGTTTGCCACAATTACCAGAAATATAGCCGATGCTGTAGCCTCTATTTTTCAAAGAAATTAAAACATACTGTATATAAAGTCTATAATGAATGGAAAGTATCAAAAAAAATAGTTCAATGTAATAAATATATAAACCAATAATTTAAATAAATAATAAGCTTTTTTTATAAGCTTTATGATCAATACTTCTAAACTATCCATAATCAAAAACATAATTGTGGAAATTTCCAAAATATTCATCTTCTTAAAGTTGCTGAACTGTACATTCTACTGGAATAACATATAACATTTGAATTTGTGAGTCATTGAGAGTGTTGCTAGTGTTATTTGATAGTATAAACATTAAAAAATATAGTAGGATTTTTTACTCATGAGAATATCTTGGGCGTGAAGTCTAAACATTGGGTTAAGCTTTATGTGTAAAGCTATTAAAACAGGAAAAAAGTTGCTATTACTTTTAAAAAAAGGAGCACTAATTTATAAATAACAAAGTTTAACAAAATTAAAATTAAAAAATAGTAGCACAAGCTGATACCGCTTCATAGCAGCTATAAAAATATGTAAGAGACAAAATATTGAATAATAATTTAAACTGGATGAAAATTTAATTTTTTTTTTTTATAATAATTCAATATCTTAAAATTGCTGGAAATGTTTTAAAAACATGAGGTCTCTGCAATTGTATGTGACTCAACAAAATCTCCACAGGAAATTGTATAAGACTTCAACTAATTAATTACTTCTTGAAACATGGGAGTCAGTGTGTGAAATTCCAACAATTGACACCACAATGAGACAATGTTTAAGAATAATAATACTGATGATATAAAACACTACTGTTAAAAAACATACTAGATCAGTAATGGTTTATTAAATCTACAATGAAGCAGCATATTGAAGTAAAATACCATTGTTTTATGTTGTAGTTCAGCTTTTTTGGTAGTAATTCTGTATTTTTTGTTGTAGCTACTCATAATACATGCAGTAAATTCTGTTGGCCAGTATTCTTTAATTATCTAAAATATGGAATTTACAATTTAACAATATGCTTCTTCTAAGCCTAACAAGACAAGAAATATCTAACTCCTGAACAATCGGTTACCATTGTGCTCACTTCCTCTTGAAGAATATAGTCATTAAAGTAGCCTTGCTCTCGTCCTTGCTGTTAAAACAAAAATTGGAATTGTGTATTCCATTGCGCGCTGAGTGGGCCTCTTTCAGTTATCTTATAGTTCCCAAATTCAAATATCCAGTATAAGCAGCAGCACCGCTCATAAACTATTCCTGGGGAATTATGAACATTGATATACATTATAATATTCAGTAAATGATACACATTTATTTCTTGTTAAATAATCATCAACTTCTATTTTGTTAAGTACAACTAAAGCAGTTTTGCAGCCACATAAAAAGTTAAGAAACCTTCAGATGTTAACTGATGATGCCATTTTAATAAAATTATTGCTTCCTATAGATTATAACAAATCATAGCTACTCCTAGTCTTGCATAGCTTGACCCTTTATCTACTACTACACTATGAAGAAGTCAGGTGGCATTAATACATAGACCAGTTCAAAAAGCTCCAGACCTCAAAGGGAAATTATGGTTATGGATTGGGTTGTCCATGCACTTAGCTAACAACATCCACTTTCTTAGGTTTTAGTGAGTTAGCCAGCACTTGAGGAATGGCTGTGGAACATGCAGCAAAAATAATAGTAAAATATTAGGATAAGGAAATAAATTTGCAGCTACAAGTAATGTCTACTAGCAGATGGCATAGAAATGCTCTTGGAATATTATCAACAGTGTACAAAAAATGTTTATGTCCAGATGCCTACCTTGGGTCTTCCATAGGAATATGGCAATTTTATCAGCTGATTATTGAAAACCAGGTATATAAAAGAGGATTTTAGATGCTATTAAAACTATCAAATATCTAAGATTTGAAAGCATAGCCTTATCTAGATGCAGCAGTAATGTACTCTTACTCTAACTCCAAAGTGTGGCATGTGAATATTACTTAGGTTTTATCTGCGGAGCATCCAAGTAGGACTAGCTACATTACTTTTGAACTGGTAGTATGTACTGATGCTACCAGACGTCTTCCCATAGCACAGTGTGGATTCACAAGATCAAGCCTCTATATATCAATAGAAGGCTTACACCAACATGCTATACAGCTTGTATGATATGTATTACTCTGGCACAGTAGACATTTGGTGAATGTATTGTATTAAGATAAACCACACATCCATACAAGTGATAAGTAGTACTCAGCATAAGAGATTTCATGATTGTATCAAATTAGCACACACGGTAATAAATCGGGCATTCCAGAGTCACTCTTGAATTTGAACAAAAATTCTTTCCCAAATGCATACTTTATGATCACAAGAGTATATAATGTTTGTAGTCAAATGCAGAGGCTGTCACAAATACATGACTGCAAGCAATTCTTTGTTCAAAAGACAAAAAAATAGCACATAAATTTCTCATAATATTGAGCAGAGTGACATGAGGGATTGTAAAACATTTAGACACTGAAAAATGTCGTTAAAAACAATAAGAGATGAATAGACTGTTATAGGAAGTTGTAGAGATCACCAAGCAGTTAGATGTTTAAAGATCATCATGCATTACAGCAAACTATTGCAACTGTATGTGACTGAAAGACTTGACAAAAGACAATAATTTATTATAGAATAATAAATCATACCATTCTCATGTTCTGAACACAAGTATCAAATATGGAAATGGAAGTGCTCCAGCTTATTATAGACTCCATAGGATGTTGTGCAAGAATTCAGCTAATTAGTCGTTCTTTTTTTAGTATGAGAGTCAGTGTGAAAGATTCCAATTATTGACAGCACAATGAGACACCATTTAAGAATAATGTATGCTATATGATGTAAAACACTACTAGAAAAAACCATATGGCCAAACCAAAAATAAAAAAATAATATCTGACCCGTGGATAGTCCAAATCAATGGTTTATAAGTAGTCAACTCGCTTGGCAGCACCTTTCAGTACTGAATGCGTGTGAAGAAAGAAAAAAGGGTGTGGTCACACGAACCCAAATTGAGCACTATAACTGAACAATCCTCTCTCCGTAGTAAGGGTGTGGTAGTTGGCTGCCAGTTATGCGCTCACTTCCCGTTGAAGAATCTAGCATTTAACAGTTGTTGCCTGGCTCTTGTCCGTGCTCTAAAAATAAAAATAGGACTTATGTATTCTAATTGCGCGCTGAGTGGACTTCTTCCAGTTATCTGATAGTTCCATCTGGAATAGTTTATGAGCGGTGCTGCTGCTGTTATACTGGATATTAAGATTTGGTGAGCTATAAACATTGATATACATTATATAGATGAGTAAATGAATATAGAATAGCCAAACAAAGGTTTCATATCATATTTACAGCTAAATATAAAGATTTGAAACCTTGAGATATTAACTGATGCCACTTTAATAAAAAATAGTATTGCCTCCTACAAATTATGACAGATCATATCTACTCTTAGTCTTGCATAGCCCAACCCTTTATCAACTGCTACACTGGGAAGATGTCAGGGTGGCATAAATTCATGATAAAGCTTTAACATCCTCCAGATCTCAGTGGGATAGTATGGTTCTGGTTGTGGTTGTCAATGCATTTAGCTAACCACATCCACTTTCATGGGTTTAAATAGTAGTGTAATCAGTACTTGAGGAATGGCTGTGTAATGTGCAGCAAAAATAATGGTTATAAATTAGAATAAGGAAAGAGATATCAGCTTTGAGTAATCTTTGTTCTCACTAGTGGTATAGAGAGGTTCTTTCAATATTATTGACAGTGTACAAAAAAATGTTTAAGTTTGGGTGCTTATCTTGGGCCTTCGATGAGATTTTGGCATTTTAGTGAGCTGACTTCAAAGCAACTACAATTATTGAAAACCAATCATATAAAAGAAGCAATTTATTAAAGTATTCTAACCTTTTTAAAATTGAAATTATTGTCATATCTAAGATGCTGCAGTAATGCGCATTTAGTTGAACTGTGAAGTACAGCATTGTTAAACTTACTTAGGTTTTATCTGCGGAGCTTCCAGGTATGACTAACTACATTACTTCTGAACTGGTAGTATGTACTGATGCTACCAGATCCCATCCCAGCACAGTGGTAGATACTCAAGATCAAGCTTCTACATCCTGACTTAATGTAATAGAAGGCTTAGCCTAACACTTTTAGGATTACACTTTTAGGATCACACTGGTATGCTACAGCTGTAGATGCTTAAAAACATAATTGTTCAAAACTTATTTGCTTATTTTTATAGCTTGAGATTGTTATGTCAGATATTGGTTTGATTTGGGATGAAGTCATATGTGACCATCTACAGGAAAACCAGGCACAACGCGGCGTGCGTAAATATCGAGAAAAGATCGATCAATTTCTTAAAAATGTATTGTTTCTAGCCGACGGAAGGGAACGGTTAAGTCTATTATAGTGGGAACGACTTAAGTTACGACGATAAAACTTGGAGAGCTCAATATCTGGACGCCGACAACTCTGTAAGTGCAAAAAAAAAATTTTTCGAAGGGTGCCGCGTTGTGTCCGGTTTTCCTGTAGACGGTCACATATATATATATATATAATATATATAAGTGATAAGTTTACTCTTGCTACTAGACAATCAAGGAATGTATCATATTACAAAGGCTTAAGAAAGCCACATATCCATAAAGTGACATGTAGCACTCTGGCACAGTAGAGATTTGATGAGTGTATCATATTACAATGCCTGAAGTAAACCACATATCCATATAAGTGATATGTAGCACTCTGGCACAGTAGAGATTTTATGAATGTATCATTATTACAATGCCTTAAGTAAACCACATATCCATATAAGTGATATGTAGCACTCTGGCACAGTAGAGATTTTATGAATGTATCATTATTACAATGCCTTAAGTAAACCACATATCCTACAGTCAGTGAAAATATATTTAAGTATTGACTTTTGACTGGAAAAAGTATTGATAAGTCTCCACGTCATTTATGGAATTACTTTATCAATAATAGTGGCTGGCATGACCTCTGGAGACTGAATGTGAGAAAAATCAAATTCCATTTCTTATTGTCTACAATTGCAAGCAACTGATATCTATCAAGTATCAAGGACTATTCTGAAGTACAATACACATAGTTGACCATCATTGCAAGTTTGGCTGTGGCTTTCACATTTGTATCACTGGTAAGTGTAATTAAGTATGTAGATAAACTAAATTAGCATTCAACTGTAGATATGTGTGTATCAGTTGTATGTTTGTGCGATGAATTGCTAATACTCAATAAATGGGTTTGATATATAGCTAGTAATGCTCACTTTTTATACTAGCAAAATATAATGTCTTTGATGAAGTTATTGAAGCTGTGCAACACTGCATCAAGTAAGCACATTATCAGTGGCCACTGGTACTGCCTTAAATACTGGCTGCTTATAACAATATCTACATACCTGTGATGTGCTTCAGCACAAATGGTGGGCAAGCCATTGTGTACAATTGATTCAAATACATTATTTAAAACAATTCTGACTATCTAAATTACAAGCAGCTCCTGACACAAAAACACGAAACTGCTGAAGCATGGCCAAGTTTTATGAATTGCGTATTTGGAACACTTTTTAGTGTCATAGTAACCACTTGGCACAATTTTTTGAGGCTTGAAAATGCCAGCAATTGTAAAGAAAATATCGCACATTTTAGAGCCTAACCATTAATAAGATTTTTTTACCAACAAAAGAAACTGGGAGGAAGTCTATTAAGCCACACATCCGTATAAGTGATAAGTAGTACTCAGCTTAAGATATTCATGATTGTATCATATTAACATACATAGCAAATGATCGGGCATATGCAGTTCGATTTAAAGACTTGACAAAAAACAATAATATTTTATAATAATCAATCATGCCATTTTCATGTTCTGAACACAAGGATCAAATATGGAAATGGAAGTGCTGCAGCTTATTATAGACTCCATAGGATGTTGTGCAAGAATTCAGCTAATTAGTTGTTGTTGTTTTTAGTATGAGAGTCAGTGTGAGAGATTCCAATTATTGACAGCACAATGAGGCACTGTTTAAGAATAATGTACTGCTATATGATGTAAAACACTATTATAAAAACATAATAAATTAGTAATAGTTCACTAAATATATAATAAAGCAGCACATTGAAGTGTAGATACCATTGTTTTATGTTGTAGTTATGCTCTTTTCGTAAGAATTCCGTATATTTTTAATATTTTTTATGTAGCTATATGCAGTATAAATTCTGAGGAAGTATTCTTCAATATCTAAATTGACCAGTGGATAGACTAAATCAATTGTTTATAAGTCGTCAACTCGCTTGGTGGCACCTTTTTGTACTGAATGCGTAAGAAGAAAAAACGTGTAGTCATACGAACCCAAATTGCACACTGTATAACTGAACAATCGTTTCTGTAGTAAGGGTGTGGTAGTAGGCTACCAAATTAAGACTGTGCTCACTTGCTGTTAAAGAATCCAGCCATTTAACAGTTGCCTGGCTCTCGTTCTGTGTTCTTACTATAAAAATAGGATTTGTGTATTCTAATTGCGCACTGAGTGGGACCTCGTCCAGTTATCTGATAGTTCCCCTGGAATAGTTTATGAGCGGTGCTGCTGCTGTTATACTGGATATTTGAATTTGGTGAGCTATAAACATTGAAATACATTATATTGATGAGTAAATGATACACATTTTAGTTATTTCTTGATATACAATAATCAAACGAAAGTATGCATATCATTTTTACTGCTAAATACAAAGTTCTACAACAAAGAGATTTTAACTGAGACCATTTTAATAACAATATTATTGCCTCCCATAAATTGTGACAGATCATCACTATTTTTCTAGTCCTACATAACTCAATCCTTTATCTACAACTGCACTGTGAATAAGTCAGGTTGCATAAATATGTAGGACAAGTTTATCATCCTCCAGATCTCAGTGGGATAGTATGGTTCCAGTTGTGGTTGACAAATCAGTTAGCTAAAAACATCCTCATTCATAGGTTTTAGTAGTGTAGCCAGCACTTGAGGAATGGCTATGGAACATGCAGCAAAAATAATGGTATAATATTAGAATAAGGAAAAGGATTGCAGCCTTAAGGAATTTCTTCTCTCACTGGTGATATAGAGATGTTCTAGGAAAATTATAAAACAGTATACAAAAAAATGTTTAAGTTTGGGTGCTTTATCTTGGGCCTTTGATGAGATAGTGGCAATTTTAATGAACTGACTTCAATGCAACTACAGTTATTGAAAATCGGGTTTATAAGAGTAGAAATTTAGACCTATCTAACCACTCAAAAATGAAACCATAGCCTTATCTAGTTCAAAAGTAATGTAGCTAGTCATACCTGTATGCTCCGCAGATAAAACCTAAGTAATTTTAACAAAGGTGCACTTGGAGTTCAACTACACGCACATTACTGCTGCATCTGGTAGTATGTACTGATGCCACCAGAACTCTTCCCAGCAAACTGGTGGATACACAAGATCAATTCACAACATGATGAGTTAAAGTAGTAGAAGGCTTAGATTAACACTTTAAATTTTCAAGTAGTTGGATTACACTGGTATGCTACTGCTGTGGCTGCACAAAACTTGTTTGCTCATCTTTAACTTAAGATTGTTGGTTTGGCTTAGGCTGAAGTCATACATCCATATGTGATATGTATTACTCTGGCATAGTAGACATTTTGATGAATGTATCATATTAAGATAAACCACATATCCATATAAGTGATATGTAGTACTCAGCATATACTGGATATTTGAATTTGATGAGCTATAAGAATTAATATACATTGTATGTTGATGAGTAAATGATACACATTTAGTTATTTCTTGATATAGTATTTCCATATCATTTTTTACAGCTAAGTACCAAGTTTTGAAACATTGAGATAGTAGCTGATACCGTTTTAATGGGAAAACCGGCACTAATTAGATTAATCAGTTTATATTATACATTATGGTTTTGTTTCTCTGTGTATTTTCCCATGTTTATTTTATGTTTAACCAATCTTATCCTATTTCTAATTACATTCAAACTTTGTGTTCATTTACATTTGTGTCCATTTATTCAAATATCTTCTTCCCATCTTGTATTACATTCCCTCATCCTTACCTCTAGTTATACACACCAGTTTTCCTCATACCATTTCAGTTGTTGTATTTTCTGCCTTGTTTAAAGATTAAACTCTTTATACACCTTAAGAGTTAACCCTCCAGGTGATTGGGCAGCCCCAGCAACTCTGGTGGCAGCCTACTCTCAAGTATTCAGTTAACCCTGGATAGCTTCGATCCTGTAGCCTTCAGTTAAATGACTGACCCGGTTCCCTCACACACCTACTCACTCCTATCCTGTCCCTCTACTAAATAAATATTTAATTAACTTACCGGCTGCATACTCTCTCCTTCCTTCCTCTCTGCAAAATGAATGTTTAATTGACTTGTGTCTACTCACTCCTTCCTTCCTCTCTACTAAATAAATATTTGATTAACTTGCATCTACCTATATTGTGTCCTCTTGATAGTGTCCACCTAATATTTAATAAGGTTGCATTTATTTTTTGATATCCAACACTCTTAAATGTCAGTTTTAACTTATCAATATATTCAATTGATTTACTTCTAAAGTACTTACAAGCAATGTTTGAGTATGTACTTTTCCAACAAATATAGCATGTTTAACCTGTTCTATTCCTTATTTTATGAGTTATAGTAAATACTAAATTCATAAACACTACTAATGAAATTGTAAGGAATAGTTTATAGCAGCACTTGTCTTGAGGTTGACTGCAGCAATTATTAGCTTTGACAGCTGCTTCTGAACTTTGAGGTTAGCAGCTGATTCTGCTTGGCTAGGATAATACAATGATAAAAATTCTTACTGAAAAATTACCTTCATTTACAGCAAGTACACTTAAAAGTGACAAATGAACATAAATTACTAAATAATTAGCTTCATCAAAGTGCTTGAAAGGTGATTGCTTTCAAAATTCTATGTGATACTAAATATAAGTTGTAATAAAACTTAATTTTCCTGTCATCATGCATTTAGGACATTTTTTACTTTTGCCACCTTTCCCCATAGAAATAGGGCTAAAAGACCTGTACCATGGGACATTTAGCCCTATCCTCTACCTGAAAAGTTTACTCATTTAATAATTATTGCTTATTTTTAGAGCAATTCATGTATTTTACATATAGTGACTAAATTAATCATTGAGCTATAATTGGCAAGTTTTTATAGTAATTTGTGTATTTTTTTTAAGCTTCAGCAATGGGTCGCCATCGTTATCCTGCTCCACACTGGGAAAATACCAGCAGAAGATTACACAGATCGACACTCTGGGAAACTCGTTGTTCATATATCAATCAACCTCAATGTTTCTCAAATACTGAGTATCTGTTAATAGCCTTTACAATCATCTGGATTTTCAGAAGGAAAACAAAAACTAACTCGACCAAACTCTGTTCTACAATAAAACAACCAAAGACAAATTGCAAAGAAGAAATACAATCTCTCCCACTGATCTGGTCCATTTGGAATAGTTCAATAAATATCTTAAAAGAAATTCATTCCAGAACTACTTCACTAAAACTGAAACTATTATTACTATGTGGAGATGTCGAAGCCAATCCTGGCCCCTATAATAAAGGTAAATTAACCTCTATCCAATGTGATGTTGAAATGGAGTCAACCATAACTAGCCACTTGATAGGCAAGCTATTATTAGGTTAACAACTCTTCTGTTTTTATCTATTATTTATATTGAGATATAAATATTCAGAATAGTTCAAATAATAAGATGTTACATATCTATTGAATTTGTTGAGAATACATTGTTAAATAAAGAAATATGCAAAATCGTAAAAAACTGAAACAATGATCTGATTAGTCTATCCACAACCTCATAGAACTTTTATCCAATAAGCAATATATTTCTGGGCAATGCTTATTTAGCAAATGAATGTAAAGTATAACTGTAGGCGGAGTCAGGATGGAATAAATTTTTGACAACTGTGATTTAAAATAATATCACTCGTGTTTCGAAAAAATTTACTTGTCCATTTTTAATACTTCTTTCACTACTATTTTCTGTTCTATTTTATCTCCTTATCCTGTAAATTTTAAGAATTATTTTGACCTAATTCAAGCTATATTCCCTTATTTTATTGCATTTCCAACATCTTCACTGAAACATAATTAACAGAATGTGTATTATTCACTGATGTTATAATAAACAAACATTATTGCAAATACTAAATATCCAGTTGAAAACAGGCACAAATTTAGATTTTTATGCTTTATTGGAGTTCATAAAACAGTACAAGCAGAATTGTTGTAACAACTCTTATCTGCATGCAATTATTTGTTTTGACAGCTGCTCTTGCACTTTGTGGTTACTGGCTGCATGTGCTTGGCTAGGTAGAGAAAATAACTACTTGTTTGACAACTGATGCCAGTGAACTTTGAGACAAACTGAGTACTTTTAGGAGATATTTGTATCTTCAAGATGCTGGATAATTATCAATAGTAATAGATTTTAAATGTAATGCCAATCAAAGATCAAAAGTATATCAACAAAATAATGTTACGAAATAATTAAACATATTATTTATTGTAAATGTTACTATTTTGTGTGTCAATGTAAATGTATATTATAATATTACACTAATGATATTATTTTTTTAGATCAGCCTCTCAGTCATTATGAACCTTCACCTCGAGCATCAGCTAATGCCTCAGCAAGTACTGACAAACTCTACATTCATGGAGGTATTGTTGACAACTTTTATAAGAATAAAATAAAGCTAAAGAAGATAGTTCAAATCTATGAGTGCTCTTCAGAATCCTGGAAAGAACTTGCTACAACTGGTACTCCTCCTCCTGGAGTAGATGCCTGTGCAACATCTTATTCAGATCATATTCTCTACTTGTTTGGTGGTCATGATGGTACATCATTCAATGCTTCATTATATCAGCTAGACACCAGATCTATGACATGGTCGCAACTCTCACCACAACATGGTAGTGGACCCATGAGGAAACAAAAGTGTCAAATGATACATTATAATAATACATTAATCGTCATTGGCGGCTATGGCACACCATCAGGTGAACTGCAGTCTGGATCACAATTTACTAAGGATAAACAATATCAAGATGATGATGGCTGGACAAATGAGATTCATGTGTATAATATTTCACAGAGTAAGTAATAATCATATCAAGTATATTAATAGTATTACAGAGTAGATGGTAAGTATGTGTTACATATATTTCATTATCTGAAATAATAATGTATTTTTAGAGTTATTAGCTATACTTATAGTAACAGACATGGTTATTTCCACTTAATTTTACTATAAATAGTATGTATTAATATTTAGTTTGATAAAGCCGCTAACATGTGTTTTATCAATGAGAAATAATATTAAAAATGAAAGGAAAATTTGTATAGAATCATGTCTCAATTGTGTCAATGCTTTGAAATACTCTGAAATTACAAATGTAAATAAGAACAATACATTATGTTTCAATTAGTTGAATTGGATACTCAATTTGTTTAGGTAGTACTTATAAAATTCGATTTGCTTGTGTTATATTTATTACACATGTGGAATTGAGTGAAGTGAGTAAGACACTCATAAGTAAAACTTGAATAACATTCAGATATCGTGTAAAAGTAAAAATATATATGGTACACAGGACATCTTGTTTCACTAGATCATAGATTATGACATGTGGAAATATCTTACTTAAAAAATAGAGCAAAGTACTAGCTGGTTTGTCTTTGCTACATATGAAATTCTATGATGAGTTCATTAAAATAAGTGCTTTGTAATTTTCCTACCAAAATAGCTAAGAGTAGAGTCTGCTAACTTGTGGGAGAGGGAAGAGGAGGTGAAACTGTGTGGTTGGATAAAAAGGAAATTTTTTTTATGTCTTTTGCACTACTATAGGAAAACATTATTGGCGAGCGAGCGTAGCGAGCGAGACACTTACAGGGGTAACACAATCGAAAATCGGGGATGTTTGTTTATTTATATATATGTTTGGACGTATGTATGTCATTTTGTACTTTGACCCTCCGTAT
>WLWI01003327.1_pt1 | contig 13794 bp, 8 predicted proteins | sample 6701501 | NCBI WGS metagenome assembly WLWI01 (sample SAMN12718690, study PRJNA515312) | sponge metagenome | isolation source: marine sponge | host: Mycale hentscheli | place: New Zealand: South Island, Marlborough, Capsize Point | collected 2014-11-01
CAGGTTACAATATATTGTGGAATTATTATTTTCAGAGTTGTTCTTGGATCAATATGATGCTGTTACTTGGATTGGCCATCTGGAACTTAATCTTGTCAATCATCACATGTGTCAGATGGAGATCCGAGCGCTCTAGACGACTGACCAATGAGGGAGTGCCAGATGTAGTGTGATACTTACTGAATCTTTGTCTCCTCCACATTTTAATGCATGTTTTTATGTCATTTATTTTAGTATTCACTCACGGAAGTCCTTGTTTGATAATTTTAAATACTTTTTGTAGCTATAAAAATGTAATCGTCTTGTTTGAAATAGCCTATTACAGTCAGCTGTAATTTGCACTCTTTGGCAAGACAAAGATGGCTGAGGCATTAACTTGTACCCCTCCCCTCCTCCTCCTCCTCCCCCCCCATTAGGTAGCAGATCAAATATATAAGGATTCTGGAGTAAGAGTGGAGTCGTGGTTTAGTGATTTAGTGAAGTGGTTAATCTTTCTTAATTATATGGTCTAAAAATACAACTAGTAATGTGCTTGAGCACAAATGGCAAGGGAGCCTACAACACTCGAGCTACTAAACAAAAGTGGGATTCAATGCCACACATAGTAACCACTCCCCTCAACTGTTTGAATTGAAAAACAAAACAAAACAAGTCTAGTTATTTAAACGTTTTCTTTGTGATATTCATAAGTAGCAATTGTAACGCACAATACTTTCACACTTAACCGAACATACCAACACAAGGCTTACGTTCGTGGTTAGTCTAGTTATAGTTGGACAATGAATTTTCAGGTATATACTGTTGTGTAGGGCTTACGACAAATAGCTATTAACTTACCACCACCACTAACTCGAATAGAAAAGGAACATCGTAAGTTTTAGAGTTCTAACTGCACCCACAGAAGAATTCAAGCGGTAAACAATTCAATTTCTAGAACGGCGGGTAATGATCGATAATAAGAGGCTTCTGTTTAGTGAAGTTTGGGACGGGGTCGAACACTAGCTAACGCAAAATACTGAGGATCAGAGTACAAAATGACATACTCCAAACGTAAAACAAACAAACACCCCCGATTTTCAATTGTGTTACCCCTGGAGTGTCTTTTCCTGACAAACACAGCCTACAGCCTACCTGGGTTTGTTCCTGCTGAGTCAGCTAATCATGACGTCATGAACCGATTGTGTGGGATTTACGATTTGTGGCCATTCTTTTCACCCACGCACATTTCTTGCTCCTTTTGCTCCTTGTGTGCGTGTACGTATATTTCTGCGTAGGCGTATTCCTGTCCGCCCACCCATTCCCTTAGCATTTAACCACACTGCAATCTGATTGGACTGCAACGTACGTTGCAGCAGGGAACAAACCCGGGTATAGGCTTGTTACCCGACCTCTCCCTTCAGCTGAGGTCGGGCTCCGCCCAACTAGCGAAAACCCTTGTTTTTCAAGACACAAAAAGTTGCTGAGACCGGTTACTAAGGCATTGAAGACCCTTTTCCAAACGTAATTTCAAAACTTCGCCGTTTTAGGGGGGATACGGAGTGCCGCTTGTTTGTTGTCAAGAGCCATTGATAGTCAGAATGCCGTAATGTTAATGCTAAGGAAGCTACTACCTCTCCAGTGAAGCTGAGGTAAGTACGTAATTCCATATTTGTTAGCTATATATGCAAAAATAACTTTGGCCTTTCTTTTTTGTAGCTAAGAGTTTGTTGTCAAAGGTGACTGGTAAATTCAAATAGTCAGAATGGCTTAAATTTGATACTACGGAAGTTACTACTGCTCAAGAAAATGAGGTAAGAAAGTAATTTTGTATTTGTGTGCTAACATTGATTGTCTTTTGTTTTTGTAGCTGAGAGCTTGTCAAGAATGTGAGGTAATTCACATAGTCAAAGTAACTTAAATTTGATACTACAAAAGTTATCAATACTCAGGAAATTGAGGTAAGTAGTAATTCCATATTTGTTGGCTAAAATTACAAATAATAGCACTGGTTTATTATTTTTTTTATCGTAGCTGAGAGCTTGTCCAAGAGTTACTGGATCAGAATGGCAGATGTTTGATACTACAGAAGTTACCATTAATAAGGTAAGAGAGTAGTTTTGTATTTGTTTGCTGAAATAAAAGTTATTATAGTGTTTGCACGAACTAAGCTAAAACATAGTAACAATACTGTAGTTTTATGTTACCTAACTATCAGGCTCGCTCGATATTTGTGCTCAAGCACACCACTAGTTGATATATATGCTTGGACGTACGTATGTCATTTTGTACTTTGACCTTCTCGTATTTTTGTGTTAGCTCGTTGTTTGACCCCGTCCCAAACTTCACTAAACGGAATCCTCCGGTTTAGCGATCATTACCTGTATCATACTTAAATTGAATTGTTTACCGCTCTGAATTCTTAGTTAAAACTCAAAAACTTAACGGAGTTCCATTTCTATTTGAGTTAGTGGCAGTGGTAAGTTAATAAGTTATTTGTCACAGTTATCAGCCCTACTAAACAGTATTTGCTTGAAAATTCTTTGTCCACTAGAGTAACTATGAAGGTAAACTTTGTGTAGGTATGTTCAGTTGTGTGAAAGTATTGTGCCTTTACTTAGCTAAAGAATATCACAAAGAAAACGTGTAAATAATGCTACTTGTTTTTGTTGCTTTTTTTTTTTCAATTCTAGCTGTTGCAGGGAGTGGTTACTATGGCATTGAATCCCCTTTACCGTATACACGTAATTTAAACTTGACTTTTTTTTTAGTAGCTTGAGTGTTGAAGTTAAAATTAATTGTTTAACAATAGTGTAGTTTTAGGCTCGCTCGCCATTTGTGCTCAAGCACATCACTAGTTTAATAGTACGGCGTGTATACTGCCTGTTCAAAATGTTTTGGAAAAATTGCTATAACTAAGTGAAATAGCACAGGAGCAAAGTGAAATGCCATGGTAGCTTAAGTGAAATAGTAAGGGTAAGTGTGCAAGTATGCAGCTCTAGCCTTGGTAATGGACAGTTGTTGTTTCTAGTTGGAGGTAACGTCATTCTTTAGCGCAGAAGCGCTACCCCTATTAGACAGAACTTTTTCAACAGATTAGGAGGAGCCATCGATTAAAAACAAAGTTCAAGAGAAAGTTTATCTTGTAGTACAGAGATAGTGACTGTACTATACATAGTAGCCACACTGTAAATGATTTTTAGCTTACTGTAGTCTCACGGGTAACCGTGTTAATTGGGATTTAATAGCATGAACAACGTGATAAAAAATAACACGAGGCAAATCTGAGTGCTATTTCAATAGCTTTGTGAGTGCTACTGATCCCTAATAGCACAGGTTACCTGTGCTGTCACTCGCTAATAGTAGGCCAGCTTTTTTTTTATAGTCATTTGCAGTGTAGCTACACTAGATAGTGCACTTACTATCTGTATATTTGAGGTTTAACTTTCTCAGATACTTCCCAGCGGCTCCCTTTCTAATCTGTTAAAAATATTCTGTTGCTTGTGCTATTAATATCGAACAGCACACTTACAGGTGTTATTACTCTTACTAATTAATAAGTGCATTGCGTACACTTTATAAAGAATAGATGTAATGTAGCAAGCTTTACTCATGCCAATGTAAGAGCGAAATTTTGTATCCAAGGACCTGAATGTTTATTAGGTCACTTGGACTCAGACTAGGCCATCCACACACTGAGTGTGGGCCAGCCCACATGATGAATGGATGTGGGAAGTTAGAAGAGAGGAGAAGAGAAGAAGAGAACTTGAACTTGTGTGTGCGCATATCAGAACTGTCATTGTGTTGTATGTTTGTGTGTTAGAGTTGTTGTAGAGAGTTATTGCATATTTCCTTGTATGGTCATGTTGTGGCTTGTTGCTTGTGTTGATGGCTGATAATTAGTCATTCACGTCCTGTGTTGTCATATGTTGTCATGTTGGGCGTTGCCCTCACTTGAGTATTTATAGTCGCCATGTTGAGTTTTATAATCAGTGTTTGTTGAATTCAAGATCAATATGTTGAGATTGTAACTAAATACGTTTAGCTAGGTAGTGCGTTGCGACAAACTCCTAGACAGATACTCTGGTGGCAGCATACCTTGCTGCTCCCAGGTGTACTAGTTGAAGCCCTACGGAGCCGAGGCCCACACAGAGTATGAAGTACATCTAGGGAAACAGCAGATAATTCAATCGTAGGTTCAGCACGATCGAACAGATGATGATATTCCAGAAGTTATATGTGGGGTGTGGCTAAAATATTTACTTCCGGTCACTCTAAAGGGAGAGGGGGGAGGGGGGGTTCGACCGAACCCCTCTAACCCCCCCCCCCCCCCCCCCCGGCTATGGGTATGTAGGATGGTATACTTCCTTTCTCTAGCTGCCCCACATTTACCATATTTGGGGTGGGATACTTAAATGGCACCTACTCAATGATTACCACAACTTTTTTTTAGCTGTAATAGCACTAGAAGCACTTGAGACTAGTCATGCTGAGAATGTTGTAAAAGCAATTCTTTTGCTGCAGATTGTTTTCTTTGTATGCTTGTCTTGGAAATCTGCCCTTTTTCACTAATATCATTTAGTTCAAAACTGACCAACTTCAAGACAAACCCACAATATTTATAAGTAGCTACTTGAGGATGGACAGCTTGAGTCACCTTGCTAGCATTCAGCAGATCCATGAGCAAAGCATAGTTTGAAAGCTTCTCACCCACCACCCACTCCTTTATCTGGGAAACTAGTGCTGCAAAAATGGGATAAATAGTGATTATTATAGATGAATTAGTAGTAGAGTAGTAGGTACCACAGGATTAATTATTAATATAATAATTTGAATTTAAAATGCGACTATATCCTAACTGTACAATTCAAGTCCAATGAGAATACAAATGTACTTAAATTTCTCATTAGCTCTGCAAGACAAACAAATACAGTATAACTGAAAATACGGAGGAGAAATTAAAGGAATTCCATGTTAGCTGTTTGCAGCAATAAGGGTCAATTTGCAAAGATGAAAGTTTCATTCTACCTTTGAATTACAGCTACCTGCCTGTTTAGTTATTTGAGCATAAGCACTGAAGAAGGTCAGTGCTAGAATATTGTTTGTGTATATTGTTAAGATTGATTGGAAATCATTTGTTATAATGAGCCCGTGAACTTGACAGTACGGGTCCTCTGTAATTCTTGTTTATTTATTACTGTTCACAACATGTTGTACTTTACATTTCTTAAAGGTTTCAACATATTTTTCAGTTTATGTAAATGAAGTCTAACTGCTGCTTCAAAGTTGCTGTTTTGAAAATTGTGGTCTTTGAGATAATATTTTGCGTCCAGTTCTGGCTACTACTGAGATACCTTAATACTTCTAATAAAATATTGTATAAGTTACTGCAATGCTTCAGCCTTCTCCCAAAGATGGAACATCAATTCCTTTACTACAGAAGAAAATATTTCAACAGAAAACCTTGCGTGCTCCTACAACCTTTGGGAATAAATCTATTGTCATTGTGCTACTGTGGCAATTCTCTGCTGGTATACTCTACAACTTGTTTCTAAGACCAACACGATCATTGGTTATTTCCCTCATATTCATGCTTTCACCTCTGACTGGTTATATTGCAGATGTGAAATTGAGTCGTATTAAAGTACTGCGTTATGGTACAGTGGTAATATCAATGTCACTCTTAACTCTTTTAGTCATTGGAATATTTCTGCTATTTGAAACATATCACTTTGATACTGAAGGAAAAATACTAATCTCTGCCATGGCACTATCCTTCATCTGTTATATAGTGGGGCATATAATGCTTCTATCTAACATAGTCCAGTTTGGAACTGATCAACTTCGTGATGCCCCAACTAGATATTCTCTGTACTATATTCAGGCCTACCTCTGGATTGATAGTGTGTGATATCTTATTACTTCTACCATCTATCTACCTGGACGGGAAATCATAATTAATGTACATGTAAATCTAATAGCAATTGAAAGATATAGATGTCTTGCAATCGATGTTGCTATCATTCTATCAATTGGATTAAACGTTGTCGTTTTATATCTGGCAACAAGTAAAAAATACTCTGCATTATTTTTATCAGATTACAGTGTGCATAATCCATACAAACTTGTTTATAATGTTTTGCGCTATGCTGTGTCTCACAATAAACCTGAAAAACCAAGTGCATTTACTTTTTGTGACGATGAACGTCCTTCTCGACTAGACTTTGGAAAGCTGCGATATGGTGGACCTTTCACTACAGAGCAGGTTGAAGATGTGAAGGTAATTTTCAATATTTTAATTGTTTTAATCTCTTGCAGTCCAATATTTCTATTGGAAATTGTTGTAGCTTTCTCTTTTAAGGATCATGTTATGAATAATCACATTAGTGTGCATATTGATGATCCCATCCAAGTGTTCTTCCTAGACAGTGGAATAACAGTTCCACTATTTATTTTAATATTAATACCCCTCTTCCAATGGCAACCCCACTCTAGTATGCTCCAAATCTTTTCAAAAAGATTGGTATTGCTATGTGCATAATTATTATTCAGCTATTGGTTTTATTAATGTATAACACAATCTCTTATGACAGCAGTGTTAACCTGGCATTCTTTTATACATATTGCAGACATAATTCTACATACAAATTAAACAAAAGCTTTTTCAGCATTCCAAGTGACTATGTGTCGATATTCCAACAAATATTGTTTGCTGTCTTCCAAGTTTTGCTCTACACATCTGTCTACGAGTTTATTTGCTGCCAAAGTCCTCAATATATGAAAGGACTCCTGTTTGGTTTATTCTATGCATTGAGAGCATTCAACCAGGTCTTAGGAGCTGTCACTATCTACTTGTTTATTCATCATTGGTACTCCACTAGTCTGAGTTGTGGTTCTGCTTATTATATATTTACTTTATGCATTGCTGTGGTGTCTTTACTGGTTTACATTAATGTGGCTAGAAAATACAAATATCGAAAAAGAGATATCTGTAACATTTACAAATTTGCAGAAGATTATTATTCCAACATTCAATGACATAAATATAAGAATTTATTTTATCATTGCTGATCAATGAAATTATTCCTTGTTAATGTCAAATCCCACTCATTCTCATTCACCCACACCCACTCACAAACCCACCCACCCACCAATCCACCCACACCCACACACACACACACAGCACACACACGTGTATATGCACAGTACTCATAGTTTAGTGTTGTATTGATATGTGAACAATTAAAATGACTAGTTAACCTGCACGTGTTGTATGTGTATATCTGTCGTAATTACAAGTGCACTGGTAGCTACTACAATAACGCCCTGAGGACGATTTATAATGTCACTCCCATCACATTCAGATTAAGTTAATTTTACTTCCTACTTGAATAAGATAATAATAGTTGCTAGACATCTTATCACAAGGAAGGTACCTCTTATTAAGATGTACCAGTAACAAAAAATATTAACAAAGATAGCTACATGACTGACTTGTCCCAAGACTCCTTAGACTAGACAATCATGACTTGAAGTAGTTCATTCATTCATTCATTAATTATTGAATATGTACTACAATACATAGTAAAGTTCAAATTGGGAAGATATACACAACTAGCTATAATATATCCACATGATTAGAGACAAGTAAAGTTTTAATGAATTAATAATGTCATGAAAGGAGTGGCTGTTCATCATCATCATGCTCCACATCATTCTTGGCACTTGGTATGACGGGCTCATCTTCTAAGCTCACCGGTACAGCAGTGCTTGTGTTCTGGTTGGCAGAGGTTGGGTGAAACACTGGCTCATTCTCTGCGTTGGCTATGTCAGACATGCGGTAATTGGGCACGGGTTGCTGCTGCTGAACGGCACTGTAGGGAGACCGGCCGCCGTTCTTTTTCTTGTAAACCACTGCTGCTATAGTGCATATTATTCCTCCAATACACAAAGTGGAGCACAGTACTATTGCCAGAAATGTGACACCAACAATCAGTCCAACATTGGTAGAACTCGCATCTAGAAGGGAAAGAATACAAGTGTATTAGCAACCTAAGTCTATTGTGGTAACTAATACTAGGTTGCAATATCACAAACAGGTGAGCAAGCTGAGTCTAAACGGTAATACAATATTAGTGATTAGTTATAGATATTTAATATTTATATATTGCAATTATGTTAGTTGTATTCTCTCTTTTTCACATACAATACAGAATTAAAACAAAAACAAAAAAACAAAAACAATGTGAAAGATGGATACATCCAAGATACAAAAAGGCTGAGAAAGAAATTGCGAAGTGAAATTAGCAAAGTTAAAAAAACAAAAACGAAAAAGGATAAAAAGACATTTTGAAAAAAGGAAGAATTTTGTTGGTTTTTTTATAGTGAGGCTATAGTTTGAATATAAGACTTAACAAATTGTGTTTTGCTGACAATAGTGCTTTGCCTAAATTATGGTGAAATGCAAGAACATAAGATTTTTACTTCTCCCACAAGTACATGGTTTATTAATGCATGTGTATATAATTCATGCATGCATGCACATTTCCTGGCAATGACTGACTGTACTAACAACAACAAATAAACCAAACACAAAAATACTGCAATAAAACTTGCGTGGCAAGTAAACTTACATTCATTTGCACTTGCTGAATTATTAGCACTTGCAACACCTGTGGAGTAAACATTTGTCATGAAAATTGTAAATTTATATCACAGCATGCATGCATTACATATACTAATAATAAGGAACAAAACTTTAATTTAGCAATTGAATGAATTGCACAACAATTGTGCCATAAAAATTTTTTTTTTGTGGAATCAAACATTTTCTAATAATTTAGATTTTTGTGCCCCTTCCATTATTCATTAAAATACTTGATGTGCTAAATAATGATCATGTAAGTCTAAGTCACATGACTAGAGCTAGTCCGGTAAAGTCACATGACTAGAGCTAGCCTGGTAAAGTCACATGACTAGAGCTAGCCTGGTCAAGTCACATGATGGCAATTACACTACTCACTTGATGTGCTACAGATGAGACCGACATCGTTGTAGTGTGTGCACGAGGATTGTTCATCATAGTCACACTGGCTAAATAGTGTAGCATATTTAGAACAGGTGACAGTAAGAGACGTTGACTCAAAGTTCTCATCAAACCTACCACAGAGAAAAGAGATAAAATTGCCATGCACAAACCCAAGGTAAAACAATTTAGCAGTCTTCATTGCAATTATGTCGTCATAACTCCAATATTAATGTAATAAAACAATGAAATAGATATACTATCACGATACAGTAAATCTTCTGTTATCCAACTGTCTATTTACCGGGTAGGGTTTGAAAGCATTGTTGATGTTACTTGCATTACTCATAAAAGTTTAAGTGTGCACTTAATAGAGTAGAAACTTGATGGCTGATGTGATGTAGTTGACACTTCACTGCATATGGCTTCTTGTGCGCAGTGAAGGAATCAGAGTGTACTTACCTTACAAGAGAAGAAGGAAAGACACAACCACTAATTTTTAGCCTACATTTTCTAGCATAACGAGAATAGTGTAAGCTCTAGCTAGTGAATATGTAGGTGCATAGTAAAAGAAAGAAGTTTGCTTTTGCTGCTCTAAAAGTGTGCTACTGGATCATTATACCAAAAATACATCATATTATAAACAGTAGACCAATGTATTACTTAAATTATACATTTCCCCCTTCAGATTTCTTATCTAAATACATACAAAATATAAAATATAATGCATTAAAAAAAAAAAAAACTGTTAAAAAACAAAACAAACTTATCTAAGATACGGGAAAATCTTAGTTACAGGCACCTTTCTGACTCTAGCCACTCTGGATAACAGATGATTTACTATATATATATCCTCATACCCTAAGTTTCCCACTCTCTCAAGGCGTGACATAGCAGAAAATCCTAACATCTTGCACGCCAGATCTGCATCATGGTTGTCAAAGCCAGTGATACAAAACGGAGTCCATCTATATTTGTGGTAAACCTCAAGTCGACCTCCAGTTATGTAATGTCCTGTCTTGCCATTATCTACAAGCCTTAAGTTCCCATAAACCGGTGTAGCTAAACATAAATACACAAGTAATAATGAGCAACAGCAAAACAAGCAAACAAAAAAGATGATTAAAAAATGTGACTTTAATTCTAGTATAGTTTTCAAACTATTATTAGTAATGTATTATAAAATATAAAAAATGACAGTGAGTTAGAGCGGCTATATGGCTATAAGTGGAGAAAGCAAAATTTATACATTATAAGGAAATGCACACATGCTTTAGTTATTCTTTAGGGAGTCTGTTAAAATAATTGTAATACACAGAATTCCTGGCTTGATCACAATAATTACATTGCACTAAGTTTGCCTTAATAAAGGTGCTCAATTAAAATTGAATGATAGGTGTATAGTCAATTTTATTGAATCAAAATAATGGTGGAAACTATGAACCAAAGCACTATTTTAAATGTGAGATAATTATTTAGAGAAGCTAACCAGTAATAATATCATTCTAAGTAGCCACCAAATGGTAGGATTAATCCATGACTTTGCAATGTAAAATAAACAAAATCACCAAATTGCAGGTAATGTTTTATCTTTTATCGAGTGCTAGGGCTATGTTTTTCCCTGCTACTTGATCAGAGCTTTTACAATAGTGAATTATACACAGTACAACACATGTAGAACATAGTGGATAGTAACAGAGATTTGTGTATTTTATCAAGCAAGTTATAGACCAAGCTTTGTATAAATAGAAAACAAGAACTTACGTGCGGAAGAATATGGAAGAAAATACGTAGTACTATCTATAAGAACAGTGACAACAACAAAGTGAAAACAGTATGTAAGTATGAGATATTCTAGACAGTAGGCCCATAAACACACATTCCTCTGCTTGCTTGTAGTAGTGCATAAGGTCACTGACAGATGCTTGTACAGTATAAGAGCAAGATTAATGCAATATCTGTACCAGATGTGAAGGTACATTGAGTACTAGAGTAAAACTACATTGTGTAATGGTGGAAATTAATTATAAAGATAACGAAGTATTTACTAAGATTGGTTCAATTTCTAATGTAATTTATTAGAATTACAAACACTTCCACTATAGTTAGACACTTACAATCATTAGTGCAAGAAAGCCCTACATCGTGGTAATGAGAACAAGATGAAGTCCTCAAGTCATTGTGCAAACACGAACTGAAATATCTGCAAGTGCTGCAGCATCCCAAGGCCACAGTATAAACACCTGATCCCTGGTCATATCTAATGGAAAATAGGCAAGACAAATAAAGATTATGAGGAATATAGTATTAGTATGATAATACCATAGCCGAGTCATTTTTCAATACAAAAAAGTGCGGTATTATTTTGAAATACCACAGCAGTAGAAAACTGAACTAATGATATGATTGGTCATGGTGATCTCTTCGCAACCTTGCCACATTTTTACCCTCTAGGCACTGTTGCGGTGAAATTCCAGGGAAATGCTATTTGGCAACAGTAAGAAAAGTATGAATAATAGCAGAACCCGGATGAAAAAAATTACTTTGACAGAAATATAAAAGATTATGGTTTTCTTAGCTGCAGAAATGAACTGTTATCTTTGGCTGTACAGTCGGACCTCGTTCAACGGACCTTCTGATAAATGGACAACCACGATACAGTGGACAAAAACAAAACTACAGATGGATTTCCTATTGAAAATTGTATATTAGGAGCTTCCGAGTTCTGGACAACGGACAGAACAGAATTCCCACTATTGCTATACCATACAAAAATGCTACACTTAATGGACATTCATTGACACATATCAAAATTTACTACAGTTCAGATAATGTTAAAGGTGGCCGCACGCCGCCCATGCAATTTTTACCTGGTTGGTTGCTAAGCACGATTCTGCCACTTTCTTTATTTGCAGGGCTACTCTACTTACTAGAAGGATAAAGTACCTGCCTAAGATACTGCACACCGACTTTGGAGTAAATCTGAAGGAAATATCATGGCCCTGATGTAAAACTTTGAAACAACTTCTTGGAGCGGTGCGGCAAGTTGGAGCTCCAAAATTTGGTACGCTGCTAGCCAAGACGATACTCTAGGGCAAGACAACGAGTTTTTTTCCTTTTCAATATTGCTTTATGATTTATTTACATTTTTTTCCTTTTATAAGGTATTGAAAAATTCAAATTGTGGTGCCCTTCTTTTTTTTGTGTTCTACACGTGTGCAAAAAATATAGTCGTTCTTATTATTTGATTCCAAGAAAAACTGATTCAAAATTGGATACTTCTATTCCACTTGCAATTCATATGAAATAACCCCTCCCCCATATCTTGTACTACGAGTACGCGAGCAATTATTTTTTCAATTAGTTTGCATTGGTTCTAAAAAGAGTCCGCCTATATCACAAGTAAACAAACATCAATACAACAATAACAAGAGAGTCAGAAGAGAGAGCAGTTTATTGGAGATAGCCAGAGGTGAAGGTATTAGATGTTCGCAGCTGGAGAAGTCTTCGCTCCGCAGAAATCGAGCCTGGTAAGATCCATCCGCTTGAGTTCAGGTGCGTAGAGTCCGGAGAATGGCTACTGGAGGAGAGGCAGCCTGATGCACCTTGCCGCGTGAGCTCAGACGACGTATGGAGAGTTGCCGTAAACGAATATGAGACAACAAGAAGCTAAACTAAAACACCACAACTTCGCGAAGTATACTTCTGCTACTACTGCGCGATAGTTTCTGCTCGCGTATTATCGAATGGTGGGGTATTGGCGGGGAATAAATTAATGTCCGGATCTACAGGCAGTGCGTGTTGCTATGTGCGGCCACCCTTAACAAGTTCTATCTCGGGTCCACAGAGGCGGTAAGATGAAGTGTATTTCTGACCCGCAGCCCAGTCACGCGTAGCCAGACTTTACCAATTACTAAAGTGGGAAAGTGGTGAACCTAGGGCAAGTTGTGCTTGCACAACGTACTCGGTGTGCATAATATATAGTGTGATATTTTAGCGACCCCTTGCTCTAACTTCCCGAATGAAATTCAGTTATTCACATACTTTTAACCTCCGTCAAATAGCTCCATAAATGGCTGAGATAGGGACACCAGCTTTTTTAATCAACAGGAGGAGAAGATGATAATGATGGTGACAACCCATTTGTTTTCTCCTTCACCAAAGTTGAAGAGCTTCAAAGAAGCAATTGGAAAATGTAAGCTCATATTTGGAGCATCATGACCACATAAAAGAAGCCAGAGAGTAAGGACCAACTATTAACAGTATTGTGAACTTAAAAATTTTTCATTGTTATAACAGACAAATTGATGTGATTTTTTTTTGTTAAAAAAAGCCAGTATACTATATTCTACTATGTTATTTATTTATTTATTACTCAATTCATATAATCTAATACACTTTGTACAATCAAATATTAGATAAACAGTCAAAAAGTGATGGTTTCTGAGAAGGGACGGCTTCTCAACAATAGACAAAATTGGTGTTCCCATTTTGTCCTTTATTCGGAAGTTCGACTGTAGTAATTATGATAGCATGGAAAACTGTGGTACTCGGATAAATAACACTCGTGGGGCAAGAAATTTCACTCGGCTTCGCCTCACAAAAAATTTCTCGCTCCACTCGTGCTAATAATCCTGAATACCGCAGTTTTCCATGCTATTATGTTTCCAAATACTCAACATATTTTATCTAAACAGATAAGTACAAAGGGCTCTATTTAGACTCATTACTAAATTGTACATAACTGTCATTGTATTTGTTAGAAGCTATTGTAGAATGATAATTTGATAATT
>WLWI01003329.1_pt1 | contig 13790 bp, 9 predicted proteins | sample 6701501 | NCBI WGS metagenome assembly WLWI01 (sample SAMN12718690, study PRJNA515312) | sponge metagenome | isolation source: marine sponge | host: Mycale hentscheli | place: New Zealand: South Island, Marlborough, Capsize Point | collected 2014-11-01
CACAACTTTCTTAGCAACCCTTACCCATGAACAATATTTATTGTGACCATTACCTATAAACATATCTACTCAATTTACCTATTATTAAAAACATCTTTTTAATCGAGTTTCACTTGAACCATCAATAGGAATGCCGCTATCTCATGTATATACGTAACCATTATAACATACTCCTTGTATAGCTCAATGACCCTGTACCTATCAACTCTGTGGCTGGGGAGGAATCTCAGGATGGCCCTATCTCTATATGAAACACTGTCGATCTGTAACAGGAGTGGGTACAGGGAGACTACAGGAGTGAGGTAAGGGTCATTTTAATGTATTCATAGGTTAGGTCACCTAAAGATAGATCCCACTCCTGTAGTTCTAAACATGTTCATACGAAAGAGGTTATTTAAAGAGATGTGTTCGTACATTAGGTCACCTAATGATGGATAAGGGATGTTTCAGATGTGTTCACAAGTTAGGGTTACTTAAAGAGATGTGTTAGTGGCTAGGTCACCACCTAAAGAGATGTTAGGTCACGTAAAAATGGTACAGGGAGACTACAGGAGTGGGTACAGGGAGACTACAGGAGTGGGTACAGGTAGGCTATAGGAGTGGGTACAGGGAGACTAAGGAGTGGGTACAGGGAGACTACAGGAGTGGGTACAGGTAGGCTATAGGAGTGGGTACAGGGAGACTAAGGAGTGGGTACAGGGAAACTAAGGAGTGGGTACAGGGAGACTACAGGAGTGGGTACAGGGAGACTACAGGAGTGGGTACAGAGTGACTATAGGAGTTATATGGTATGTTTCGATTATTTACCGTGCTACTGTCAATTCCAATAATGGTGAGATTACTTGTGCACTGCCTCATCAGTTTCTGATGTTACACGTATTACAACAGCTCCAGCAGTCGTCATCACACTTTACTATTAGTTGCAGTCTACAAAAATAAAGGGATTAATTGCACAATTTAAATGTGCACCAATATTAGGATCGAATACCAGCTGCTAACTCAGCACAACTTATAACAGACAGAGAGTAATGCACATGTACTATTAAATATAGAAAAAAAGCCACAAATCAACCAAATACTAATATTACAGTCTACAAATTTTAGTACAAGGCTATCACTACAATCATCATCACTATCACTTCATCATATTTCATTATCACGTCATCATCATACTACACTACCATCATCATTACTTATCCACCACTAGTCTGATCCTCATCATCATCAGTATCATCATCAAAGCTCGAAGGATATCAGAAACTACCATTCGATATCCTTGCCAGACTATCCCTTTCATAAGCAGCTATTACAGAGTTGCTTAACCTACAAACTCTTTCACTTTTGGCTCAAAGTGGTTTTTATAGCTATACTTTTTTCAAAAAGCTATACAAGGGTCAACGAAGATGTTAAAATATTACCGGGTCGGGGGCCATGAGAAAAAAACACTCAATGACCTGTTTGGACTAGCCCAATAACTGGATATTCGTTCCACCTCTAATAATAGTCACTTACCATCACCATCACTACCATTATTGGCTCTACCATAATCACTAACATCATTATCAGTACTATCATTATCACAACTACCATCATCATAAATATCACCATCATCACCATCTTCACTACCATCATCATCCTCCTCAATCATCATCACCATCATTATCACTACCATAATCACCATCATTATCACTACCATAATCACCATCATTATCACTACCATAATCATAATAATCATCATCACCAGGGTTTCATACAAACTATGGCCTGGGCCAATTATGCTCCATTTTCCACCTATTATGCTTTGCTCTAATGCTTGTCAAATTTACCTATTATGCTTTGAAATTTACCTATTATGCTTTGAAATTTACCTATTGTGCTCCTATTATGCCCAATCAAATACTCCAATAACGATGGAAAATTATTAATTAAAGTCATAATGATAGTGAACTTGGATTTTCAAAGAAAATGTACTATGAATCAGTATATTGCTAGGTAGACACTACCTACCACAGAGTCTAAATGTAACCATGTGCTTTCACATGTGCCAGAGCCTCTTCTCTCATATACCAATGTAAGCTTAGACAACTATTTAATTCTTTGCATTTCAAATTTTAAAAAAAATCCTCAAAAACCACCTATTATGCTGGCATTATGCTCGATGCTTTGGCACACCTATTATGCCCAAAATTATGCCGGCATAATTGGCTCAGGCCTAATCCCCTCCCCTATGGTCAGGTTTCCCTCCTAATTTAGTCCCCGCCCTTAATATTTTTTTACCCTGACTGAAATTTTTTTTTATGAAAAAATAATAATGATCAGTATAAGTATGAAAAACTATATCACTCTACTGCTAGTTTCTCTTAAAAGGGCAAACAATTCTTCAAAATCATGACTGTCTAGTTCTTCCTTCAATAGCAATTCATAATAGTTTGTCTAAGTTTTCATCAAATAATCTGTTTCATAGTCGTGATGTCACCATTTTCATGTGGCTAAAATATTTTCGTGATATACAAAATTTCCCCCGCCCTAACGAAAAACCCTGTATGAATCCCTGATCACTACCATAATCATACCACCATCAACACTATCATCATCATCATCATCAACACTATCATCAACACTATCATCATCATCATCATCACCATCATCATCATTACTACCATAATCATCATCATTACCCTCATCATCACTACTATCACCATCCTCATCATCTCTACCATTGTCACCATTATCTTTCTCATCATCATCATCAATACCATAATCATCATCACAATCATCATTATTATATAAAGCCTTACATTTGTCCAATGTCGTCTCGAGCGATCTGGTCCACTATAATGCTACTTTCTAATTTTATCTCCAACTGCTCCAACAAGTTTGACACATTATGTGGTAAGGTGTGGCCACACCTGAGTGCCTAGTGAGGACACCAGGTAGACACCTACAAATAAAGCACATTGTAACTTAGTGAAAGGTATTACATCACTCATCTAAATAGCCACACCCACTTCCAGGACTTATCTCAGTTGAATTATTTAAGAATAAGGATTGGTATTAAAAAAAATAAAAATAAAAATAAAAAAACCCTTTTCCCCCTTAAATGAAAATAGCTAAAGCTGCAATAAAGCACAGAGGTATCACATTAGTTCAGTATGAATGTAGTTTAATGGAATTAAACGTAGTTAATGAAACGGAGCGCGAGAAACGAAGGTTGGGGGCGGGGCATTGAAAGGGGGGGCCTGGGCACGCAGGCGCGAAAGACCAGTAGTGTACCTCGTGGACAGCCAAATCACGTGCACAGCAGAGAGCGTAACACTTACGCCATCGTCGATTTGTGCCCACCCCGCCCCCATGACACCCACCCCCTCCCCATGACACCCACCAGATGTTTGATCAATTTCCATCCATCTGGATGTGATTCTGGGCTAAGGGGATGCTGGCAACTCTCCTCCCGACCATGTATGCAGTGAAGGGCCAACAGCAAGTCCACCAAACCCACCTCTTCGGGGGAGGTTCATCACATCTCTATCCCAAGTCACCGCAAGGGGGTATCAGACATGTCGGACATCAGGTGCCAGCATCACGTAAGCCCAGTCCGCCAAACCGGTAGGTAAGGGAGTCATAGGTGAGTGAAAGCAGTGAGAGCAATGTCACAGTCGGGACATGGGTGGTGCAGTAGGGGGTGGTATGTGGGGGGGGGGGGGGGGGGGGGGGGGGGGGGGGGGGGGGGGGGGGGGGGGGGGGGTAGTCAGCTGAGTGGAGTTAAGGGAAATTGTATAGTTTGCTTGGAAAGAAGGCTGAAAAGTATCTTTAAACTATTGGTCAAATTAAGTCGTGATGATGTTTACATATGACAGCTAGTGGTAGCTGTTTTGAGGAGTACCACACTCTACTGATGTGTTCATACAAACCTTATCAATATAGAAGTATATGCATTTATAACCTGTTGCCTGAGCAACCACATTTGTTGTCAAGTATTATAAATCTGATACAGTACATAGCAAACAAATTTTATTGGAAAATGACCAAAAATATAATAGTTTGTGTACAAGTCTAATTGAATAAAATAAAGTCATTTTATTTATGTCAGTGAATAGCATACTTGAAACTGTAAGATGCTGTCGTTCTGACCTCTAGTACACTGATGGTGGGGTTTCTAATGAGCAATGTCCAGTCCTTCCTTTGATGGTCTTTTCTAACACCAGCTAATTCTGAGTTAATGTAGTATTGAATGGTGTTCTCTTTTATTCCTTCTGAGATATTTGCATTTCGTCACTTTGATAATTAAAGCGCAGCTATTTTAAATCAAACGGCTGTTTTACGTAACTGTATTAGTGTCATCAGAATTTTTTGGCTCATTTCCATCTTTAAAAATGGCTACAAAGAACAAAAATTTGCCATAATAACTAAGTCCACGGGGTAATCAGTTAGTATTACGATTAACAAACCATCGCCACTTGAGCTTTACTCTCATGTTTCAGGAGTAGTATTTGCAATAAATACAAACCTCAATATAGGTATATAACTATAGTGATGTGCTTGAGCAGAAAGGGCGAGCAAGCCAGTGCACAAACGAAACACTTCAAAAGAGTCTATCAGTCCATTTCTAATCTTGCTTAGATAATATTAATAGCTAAGTATGTAGCCGTTGTGACCATTATATACTGTAACTAACAAGTACAGAAGCACTTTCTTACCTCAATTTCCTGAGCACTGGTATTTTCTGTAGTCTCTAATATCGCATTCTGACTATCTGAGTACCAGTAGCTTTTGACAAGTACTCACAGCTACTAAAAAAAACCGAGATTTTTTAAATTACATCTGGTAAAGGGTTTCAATACCATAGTAACCATTCACCATACTATTTTGCGACTTTGAAAAATAAGGAAGTTCTAAAGAATTACTGCACAGTGTTGAGTATACGTTTTTAAGACCAAGGTGCGTCTTATAGCATTCAGAAACAACCTAATAAATGAAGGGGGGGGTAAATAATTAATTTCCTTGAATGATACAGGATCGCTAAACGAAAATGTTCTGTTTAGTGGAGGTATGGGAAGGGGTAGACCACGAAGCAAACACAAAATCACAAGGGTCAACATACAAATGACATACGTACGTCCACACATAAACAAATATTCCCGATTTTCAATTGTGTTACCCCTGAGAGTGTCTCGCTCGCTTCACTCGCCCACCAACTATTACATACTGTACAATATAATATATGTATACACATATACACAAGGGGAATACGGGCAAATCTCACTAGTTCTTACTGACAGCAACTGGCTTCAAATAAGGATAATGTGGGGAGGTAGGTACCACGGTCGCCAATTGTGGGGTTGCGGCTCGACACAGCCCAGCTCAGCACAGTCACCAACGACAACGGTAAAGTCGTCAGAGGTAGGAGATTAGCTATCAATCACTCAGCTTACTCATACTCTCTGGTGACTTGCTGCCACCAGAGTTCCTTGTAGCTATGTCCGCCCTTCCCTGAGCTCTCAATCAGTTTGGGGTTAAGACTAAACTATGGGGAACTGATGATACGCATGCGTGTCTAAGGTTATGTAGCCGAGGACACGCACATGCACACAAAATGAGGGAGTGGTCACGGAACATCCGGACAGAACTAACACACACACAATCATGACATGCGCATACATACACTTTAGAATACACACAATAATAATGACACACTGCTAATAATAAACACACATATAATTGACTTTCAAGACACACACACAGTTCATTCATCTTCTTTCTCTTTCTCTTCATCTCTTTCTTTATCTCTCTCTGCTCACCCTTCATCATGCCGCCCACAGATAAGTAACTATGTAGCTAGTAAAGAGGTATTCTTTGCTACTAAATAGTTAGTACAACAAGGACTGAACAGTTTTGTAGTGCAACTGAGTTTTTATCAAGACATAATCAAAGGTAACAGCAATTCATTACTAATCATAAATGGTAATAATAAGTGGTGGTAGCATCAGGAACAATGCACCTCTTTCCAAGGTTAGGTGCCGAATGGTTGTATACAGTAACTGTAGAACAAAAGAATAGCATACACTGGTGGGTGAGGCTAATACAATAGTGGTGGGTGTGGCTAAATAACTAGTGGTGGGTGTGGCTATGGTCCTTGAAGCTCCTCTGGAGAAGCTGATGTCAAAGAACAATACACAGGCCTTTAAAACATAATGATACCTCTAATCAGGCAAGAAATGAAAGCTAAGGTAAGAATTGTTCTAGGCAGAGGATAGAAATACACCAGTCAAAATAAATAAGGATTGATTGTCTATTATATATACCCAGTCTATTACACAAGCACTATCACTTGACTCTGCTGCACTTGTACATTAAACATAAGGACATCCCATGGATTGTCCCATGGGATCGTGGGATGGGATGGACAGTGGGACATACATGCATCTGCATGAGGGACAGGTGGACATCCCATGGAATGTCCCACAATCCCATGAGACCGTGGGATGGGATGGACATTTTACTTCATTTCTGGACACCTATGGGTATGTCAAACAGCACAATAACCAAGAAGACCAACCACCGCCACTGATCTAATAGGATATAAGTCCAGGAAGTTTGTAGACTTAACTGCATCCCGTAACATAACCAGGTCAGAGACTAGTTATGCAGACCAACCCTTTACCTGACCGCTATGCTGGGAAAGGATGTGGAACTTCGACCATACACATTTTGTTTCATTCATTATTTGACCTTGAACAGCTCATGGTGTGGTTAGCTCCATTGCGAGAAACTGACCATTATGTAGTTTTTAAAATTAATTTGTAGTTTATGCCACTTTTAAGTAACTCAGCACTTAGTCCCGATCTGCCTCTTGACTCTATACTGAAGAAAATTAGGAGTATCTAATAGGCTTATAGCAACCATTTCTTTGGCAGGAAAGTTCCTGTTTGGCATCTACTATTTTATTATTATTTTTCTATCTTATTGATGCAGTTTTGAAACCATCAATTTCATAAGAATTTTTCCAACACCAAATTTATTACTGTAAGAAGCAAGTTCTGAACAATTATTATCTACTCTGTAGCGCTTTCATTCCAGCCAGCAAAACAACTTTCACAACTGGAACAGCTTGGAGGTATGTTCAGCGAAGCCACAGCATAATCAAGTCAACCAACCAAATATGTACAGTGAAAGTTTCAGATCACCTCACCATAGAGGTTGGGTAAAGGGTATGATCTGTGAGATCAGTCAGAGATAATCTAAGTTCAAAAGGGTAAATCATTAAATTTCCTAAGATGATCAGGTTAAGATTGATAAAAAGATTTCCATTTAGTGGAGTATGGGAAACCAAGTGAACACAATGTGAGAGTCAAAGTACAAAAAAGACATGTACATCCAAGCATATGTGCTCACTAATAACAAGAATAAATGACAACAACAAGAACAATAATAACAACAACTGCTATATTTCAGCACCTAGCTTACTAGCTTACTATACGAAACATCAGAGTTGAAGAATCGGGGAGTTGTACTTCAGTATAAGTATAGAGGCTAAGAAGACTTTAATTATGAGAGGATTTAGTAACTTAACACTGGTGGACATTACTGATGAATGAAGTGATAGAAGCATAAACCACAGTCTCCAATCTCTATGCCAAGCCTTTAGCTGGAAACTCCAACTAAGCAATTACTGTTCTGTACTCACATAATAACTAAACTGTTGCTACATGTGCTTATTACCATGTGACAAGAGTCCACGTCCTACACATACTTCACTCCATGTAACTGATGCATATCATGCCCTGTGCAAGTATACCTTAAACTAATAACATGTCCTATAGGATATAGGAAGTGAAAAGTATCAGTAAGGTGAGGGAGGAGTGTAAGAAGGACAGGAATTTATAATTAAAGTATCGGACTTATACAGTTACACTCCCCTCCCCCCAGGTGTCGTTGGGCAACAGCATAACTGGCGGAAATTATTATAATAGTAAAAATAGTAACTCATCATGTGCAAAGCAATTGCTAATATGGCATTGGAATGCATATAGGTCATGTTGGTTTGATACAGCAATGGGTATGGTCACCATAACGACTTTGTTGTTTGTTCCTAGGCAACCATTTTTGACCACAAATGTTTAACAATACATGTACTCACACATTATATATGGTTGCTAGGTACTTTTTCGAACTCCTGCATCTATCTAATTTTTTTTAACAATCTAGAAAATTGGAAATCTCTGAATTTTATCTGCCGGTGAGAGAGTTAAGAGGCAAAAAAACAACTAAACTATTACATCATAAATAAGTGCACTGGTTATGTTGATAAAATATTAGAGTTGCACCGATAGAAGATTTTATCGATATACCGAACCGATATTTTATCTAGAATCAAGGCCGATACCGATAGATATATTCATTGAATTTTGAAAATTTAATTTTTACATAATTAGAAGTATAATGGTACTCGTCTAGAGTCTTCAGCGTCAGGAACAAAGTAGTGCCAAATTGGTGACCTCTTTTTAGACATCGTAGTTAAGTTTCTTTGTCTTTACGCCGTCTAAGAGCAAGCAGAATTCATCCGTTCAGGGTCCACGCGGCGAGTACGAAATTTTTTCTATCGGTTAATTATATCGGTACGACGGGTAGTGTTGACGACCAATACCAATATCGAAAAAGTAGGCCAATAGACCGATAGATTATCGGTGCACCTATATATCAATGTAAACTCTGCTTAAAAACAAGATGGCACAGTATCTTAGAACACTTCTGATGAAAACTCTGAATAATACCGATAAAAAAATACAGTGTTTCACCTATCACCATACCTGCTACTGAGAGATTTAATCCCTCGGCACCAGCCCCTTCCTAACCCATAAGTACCCTGCCAGCGTCAAATACGCCAGCAGTACCTACCCACTTACTAACCCATCCTACTAGTACTGTACCTTCGCATCATGATGGTGGTCCCCTCCCTCTGATCCGCAGCGCTAGGCTGAGTTGGTTGGCATAGGTGGCGGCCGGAAACCCCACCCCCAATCAACCAAGGCTGACTGGGGCTTAATTAATGGGGCGGGCAAGCCCCTTTAATCCCGCCAATGGAGACACGACCACCCGCCCCAGACACAGCAGCTACAGAGGAGAGGGAGGGGCTCCAGGACCCATTACTATCCGATATTCACAAGAATTATGACGTATAACATGAGAATGCATGTGATCGACAAAATAGATGTGTACACGTTAATGTCCCTAACATAGTCTGGCAGTATAAGTTGCCAGCTGCTCACGTGATATTTTTATGTACTCCAGGTACGCAAGGCTCTTCCAACGGCCTAAAGTCCTCACCGTGGAGTCTTCTAACCCTCTCGCTGCTGCCGTGGTAGCAGCACCGATGCGAAAACTATGGCCGTTGTAGTGACCCGGATTGACCCCGGCCTCCTCCAATGCTTCCCTCACCGAAGTGACGAGCCGCTGTCTGGTGAGGAGCCTGCCGTCCAGGTAGCGGAAGAGTGGTCCTTCGTCGTTACCCCTTGCTGTGAGATATGCCAGCATTGCGGACACTGGGCAAAGTTGAGATGGGACTTTCCCAATGAACAAGGATATACCATGCCGAAAGGGGTCTGTCTTTGAAGCCTTCAGTCGTACCTCCATGCACGTTGGGGCAGATGGGTTATCCACAGAGATATCGCCCCACGACAGATGGGTGGAAGCCTCGTAGGCCTCGTCGTTTGGCACCGTCAACTCCCCAACCCGCATAAAGCCAAAGTAGGCCAGGCAGCAGGCTGCCCAGAGCATCACAATATCTGCATCATTTGCTTTCGGGTCCCAGACGGATTTAATTTTTTGCAACAGGTCTGGAGTTATAGGCCTACGCTCATGCTTGGCAACACCCGCTATACCTTCAGCTCGCTTCACACCCCTCATGACGTAGTGCAGTCTATGCAGCCCCCCGGCAAATGGATCCCCACGACCGTCCGAAATGTGCCAGTGGCGGATGCCTGCCATGTACGATTTAATGGTACGATGACGAAGGCCTTCGGTGGCAAGGGTGGCAGCGAAGTGGCAGAGGGTATCTTCCGATGCCGGCACCGGGGTGAGTTTTGCAGCAGAACATACCTTCAAATATTTCCTCATCCCACATACATAGAGTCTTTGGGTGGACTCAGCAAGTCCCATCATGTAATATTTCTGAACATCGCTATCCAGTCCACCTTCGTCCAATCCAGAGTTCCTTCTACCAGGCATCGGAGCAGGCCCTCGTGAATGGGGGTGGGTTCTCTCGCTGCCTCTGGAATCAGGCTCTGAAACATGGAAAGGGAGTCTCGTGAAAGAGCATCAGCAGCCCCATTGTCCACACCTGGGATGTGTTCGCACACAAAGGACATGTTCCACCGAGCAAGGAAGATGGACAAGCATCGCATTAGGTGCATTGCCCTGTCCATCTTGCTCCGCCCTGAATTAACAATGGCTACCACTGCCGCATTGTCGCACTTGCAACACACTGTCGTACCCCTCCAGATATGCCCCCACAATGCTGCAGCAAGGACAATGGGCAGTAGCTCCTTCGCAGTGATGTGCACGTCGTTCCAGCTTTCTGGGAACCTCAGCTGAAACCATTTCCCGGATGATGTGAAGAACCCGAAGCATCAGAGGTGAGAACAGCCTGGGGCACTTGCTTCACCACACTGACCATTGGACAGTGCCCATTCCACAGGGGCAGGAAGCAGCCCCACCACTTCAGATCCGAACGAAAGCCCGCATTCAGCTGTACCCTGTGGTGCAGGGCCCGAACTCCCTTAGAGAGAGAGATCATTCGACGTAGAAATGGGCGACCCGGCTTGATGACACAGCAGGCGTGCTGCAGACAGCCAATGATGGATAATAGTTCCCTCTTGGTACACGAGGATTTTGTGCTCCACTCATGAATCATGTCCATCAGCCGGCTCAATTTCTCACCTGGAAGACTCAGGGTCATTGAGACTGTATCCATTTGGATACCAAGAAAAGTACAGTGCTGTGCTAGGACCCTCTGTCTTTTTGCAAACTTTGCGGTACTCATATAAATATTTCTCATTGGGGTGTGTCAGATGTAAGGAAACATTTAGCTACTGCTAAGCTCCAACAGATGGTTCAAGCTGAGGGTGAATCTATGGATTTAAGGAAAATGATTTCTCAGTCTCCATTTCGAGATGGTGCTACTAGAGCAGAGATTTTATTTGGTATGTTTATTGCTGAGCACAATATTTCCTATTGTTTTGAATTGGATACACATGCAAAAACCAAAGTTCTTTCCTCTGCTACTCCGACTTATACCATGAGTTTGCCAGTCATTAAGGTAGTGGCATTCCCTTTTTTCCTTCTTTGAAGGTCCTGGAGCTCCTTGGACACCCTCAGCCATTCAGCAAAAATATTTAGCAGCTTACAGTGCTTGAAATCCCTTTACCGAATTATGCCAGTTTTAAGTAATGTGGCCACGCCCACCCTTTTATGCTTCAGAAATTCGGGACATTATAAGCAGTAAGCGGGACGACAGCGGGACTGAGCAAGGAAAATCGGGACTGTCCCGCCAAATTCGGGACAGTTGACAGGTATGAAATGATGACACTCACAATTAGTTTTATTCCGCTTTCTAATGACTCGCAGTTAATTCCATTACCTTCTGCACATTATGGCCAGTGGCCACGTAGTTTAGAACGCCTATTCTTGCCCCACCGATCTGGTTTGCCCCATCCCCCCACGCAAGAGGTACTCTCTCTCTCTCCTTCGTCCACAAAGAGCGCGCGCAATGGATCAGCACCTATGACGATCGCTCTGTGCTTACCTAATCTGACTGGGCGGTGCCTTTAAGTTGCTATAGTTACGTGGGAAGTAAACTAACTACAGAACTTATTCGGGTATGTGTATTATTAGCTAGCGTTTAAAAATAACGTGAATTTCTCTAGTGAATTAATAATGGTCAACTAACTGTCTGCTACTAAAACTCAATCACTGAATCTTAGCGTGTATACTAGCTAACTTTCTTGCACTACATCTTGCCTAGCCCCGTTCTCCAAACGTAAAGGGAAAAAGTACTACTATATTTGTTGCCAGTGGTTTTAATACATAACTTAGTAAATTTACAGCCTCCAGTTAACAAATTGGCAACATCAAATGAATAAAATTATATCTTACAAATTCATAGAAGATGATTGTGCCATATTTGTAGTTGTGTAACCTGCATAGAGAAATTATACAGCTATTAGCTACCGATATAACTAGTGGACTTGCCTTGATATGGATTACCGTAAATAATAGCAGCAGGTATTATATTTGATAGTAATGGCATAAATGGGTATAAAAGTGTGGGTGTGTTGCTTTTACATGTGGTGCTATTATGTAAGCTAAAACATGCACTTGACTTTTTCCTGCTTACTTATGATAATGCTCAACTCCCTATTAATGCAAGGCATTATTTCTGTGTAGGGTATCATAAACCTTACCTATAGTAGTAGCTACTGATGCTATCATCTCATGGGTACCTAACATAGGGTTGTATATCCTATTCAGCGTCTACACTATTGGATTATCTGGCATTTGAGTAGTCAGCAGTTTGATCTGTGTAGGTTAGGAAAGTACTTGGAGTATATCACTTGCGCAGCTGTATGTGTGCATCTGCGCTATATCACTAAGGACTGTTCTATTTATTTTAAAGGAGTTCTTATCTTACAACTATATAGCTATTAGTAACAATTGTTGCTATTATACTTATAACAGAAAAATGAAATTCAAAGTCTGGTTGATTGTCCCATGCCCACTCCAAGACTGCTGCTGCATACCAGCCACAAGATTTAGGAGAAGATACTGGGTAGATGGCTTTCAGTGGTGGTAAACAACACTTCTTAGGATTAACGCACCTGACAGTTTAATGACGATTACCTGGTTGAATTAAGATGGTGGGTCTCTCAACAACTATTGATGACCCACTTCTGCACTCGAGTTTCCACTCTGACCAGCTTTTCACCGTAGCATGTACTTTACTAGGCAAATAAATGTCTCAGCGCTTGCCCAATGTTCCATGGAACCAGCATCCCATCAGATCTCAACAGACAAGATGATACTGTACTTGTGACTGTATAAGTCTGATAATTTTGGTGCTATTTTCATCATTCACCTATTTATGTATGGCAGAAGAAATGCCTATTTTAGCAGAACGCTTGTAAAATGACATATTACGTCTTCAATTTTATTAACAAATAATATATTAACATAATATATATAATTATATATTAACATATATATAACATAATGAAACAGTTCAGTATTATATATTAACATTATATATAACATAATGAAACAATTCAGTATTGATAATAGTAGATATGAACTTACCAGGACACTATCCCACAGAACTAATGGTACTGCTAGCTCCTGTAGTCGATGATTCTAAAGAGCCATTTTCAAGTCGCTAATAAAGAAAAAGATATAACTGCTGTTTACAGCCATTGTAAAACAGCTGTTATGTGACAGTACACAGCCATTGAATGTGTTAATAAAATATTTCATCATCATTTTTATGAAAACACACACTCAAATAGGAGCCATCAGAAATAGAGAGACTCACTGTACACACAAAAAGAGCCTAAAGAAGTGAGTACAACAATGCAGTGCTTGATACTGAGGAGGAGGGGACACTAGGACTCCACCCTCTCCTCTACCCTCACGCTAAACTGAGTTCTCCCTCCCCCAAACAGAGGTGTCCACCCCCTCCCTCCCTCCCCCCCCCCCAAAAAAAATGTTCCCCCCAACCCCCTTTCTCCACCCACAAAAACCTC
>WLWI01003330.1_pt1 | contig 13784 bp, 9 predicted proteins | sample 6701501 | NCBI WGS metagenome assembly WLWI01 (sample SAMN12718690, study PRJNA515312) | sponge metagenome | isolation source: marine sponge | host: Mycale hentscheli | place: New Zealand: South Island, Marlborough, Capsize Point | collected 2014-11-01
TGTGTGTGTGTGTGTAGGAACATTCTGCTTGTACAGTTTGATTCTGATCATCAATGACTGGAGGCACGGAGAATACACGAGTTCCACTGACAAGTGAGTGTAACGCCCACTAGGTAGGTGTGGTTTGTCGCTGTTTGAAACTTGGAAGGACTGGTGGGATTCATTGGGGAGGGCACTGGGAGATGTGTTGTTTCTGTTACCTTAGTCAGTCTAACGATTTTTAGTTAGTTGTACGTTGAACAGATAGCATGAATGCCAGATGCGGACAACGGTAAAAGTATCCTGTTTTTCTGAAAAATGCTTAACTTAACTGTTGGGCAATGAAGAATATAATTAAAGTGATACGAGATGATTAGTTATGGGGTAATCAGTTCATAAAAGCCTAGTCCAAGTTTGTTGGCTTATGTTGCTATGCCCAGCAATTATCTATCATTGGCAGTTGTCCTAAGGTCGCTTTAAATTAGCTCCGATCCATTCATAGTAACTTGGGAGTTCATTAGTTATTAGTCACTTCCCCTTTCATTAGCTGTTGATTAGTGATGTCTTTCTCTCTCCATGTGAAGTACGGAATTAGTTGTGGGTTCTTGATAGCACAGTGAGCAAGCTTGTTTGTCTAATAGAATTCAATTAGAAATTGATAGGGTAAGGAGTCATCAGCCCATTTGCTGGAGTAGTTTCCTGGTGTGTATGTACCAAACAGAACAAACATTTCAAAGTGAATTTATTGCTTGGTCATTTGCTTAATTGGTACTGCCTAATTTAGGATCAAGGTTTGAGGTATGAATAGTACTGTGATACTGTTGTCTGTCTGTGTTGTTTTTAATTTTATTTATTTTTATGTATTTGTGTTTGTATGTATGTGTGCTTTATCTACAGAGTAATGACCATTATACTGTTCAACCTCAACATCATCTTTGGCATGTTCATTTATGCAGTGGGAACAGGAGTGGTAAGGAAGTTGGGCGTATGCTTAAATCATAGTAATAATCATCATCATAATCACCAGGATTTATTTGAGGGTGTGTGTGTGTGTGCGCGGAAGGGGAGGGGGGGGGGGGGGGGTGTGATAAGTAAGAGCCCACAAACCAATCCTGAGTTGGTGTTGTTTGTTTGCTGAGATACTAATTATACATAACATAAGCTTATGAAAAAAAACAATTTTTTTCAGAAGAGGATTTCTCAAGAAGGGAATAAAATTATACAACCTAAGTCATTGGAGGAAGTCCCAGAACTCTCAGAGGTCCTATAATAAGAACTGAATAATTCTCATTCTTTCACTGAAATTTTATAGTAAGTAGTGGCTGTCTAGGACAATAGGCGAGATTGTACTCTGCTAGTCGATTGCAGAACTTTGATCTCTATTCTAAGTAAGAATTGAATGGCATTTTTTTGGTCAGCTTCAAGAAGTACTCGAATAGCTCTCTCCTGTTCTGACAATACTAACACACACACACGCACACCTTGACCTTGATTTCCACTGCCAATGAAATGGTCACGTGGTATCCCAATATAATGAAAGGGTTCTGAGGATGGGTCACATCTTACAACTGTGGGAACTGGTCTACATTGTGTACTGCTAGGCCGCCTCTGCTCCTGAGCCATTGGTCACGTTCCTTGCATTGTACTGCACCTTTCTGTAGATGAATTGGCTTCATTTAACTTCCCTACACTTGTGCCTCTTTAAATCTGCCTGCCTACTAAAACTTCTATTCCACACACCACATGTCACACTAGATGACTGAGTTGAAGACTCCTGTCTCACTGGGGCAATGACAATGCCAATACCACTCTATTCTTGAGTCATCGTAAACAGATGGGACACTGCACTAAACCTTGTCGCTCTTCTGCTGACTTATTTAAACTCTTCGATGTATTTATGCCTTGCTTTCTCTGCAGAATCATCTCTTGCTGATCCCACACTGCACTGTTCTTGGCCCACATTGCTTCTTGGAGTCTAGCTGTTGCTGGTACTTTAAGGCTCCTTCCGTGTAGGCACTTAACCATTCCGTCCTGCTCGGTACCTCCTCATATATGAGTTCCCATACCCACGTTTGTGACTTTCTCCTTTTTCTTCAGATGTTGAGTGCCCTCCACAGGTGTAAAAGTCTGGCACACACACAGAGTAACGTCATCGAGTGACATCCTGTACTCATTGTACATGCAAGAATAAACTCGCAGTTAGCTTGAGCCAGTGGACACACACACACACACACACATTCACTGCTTAGGATTTGTAGCTACTGTATTTATTAATGTATTTTAATTAATTAAATCTCAGTTATGTTCACATTCATCAAGCACTCTGACAGGTCACGTTCTTCTTCCGACTACAGTGAAAGGTGCTTACAATCTTGCAGCTAATTCCAATGGCTCTATGACACCTCTAGAGTCTCCATCTATGACACCTCTAGAGTCTCCATCTATGACACCTCTAGAGTCTCTATCTATGACACCTCTAGAGTCTCCATCTATGGACTTAGAAACAAGACTGTCTAGCCACTTCAGATCTCTCATTGCTTATACTGTGTTGCTTCTGCTGTCAGTTGTGATGCAGACCTTGCTCTCTGGTCTCAGGTTCCATAGCTCCATAGCAGTAGAAGGAGACTCTTCAACAATGTGATCCTCAGGTAAAAAAAAAAGAAAAGAAGAAGTGGTTTGCAAGCACTTGCTCTGAAGCTTCCAATGTTCATCTGTATAGTGAACAGCAAAGCTTTTATACTTGTACGCAATCATAGCGTTCTTTCTGCCGAGTGCAGGGTTGGAATTGCAATTTGTGAAGGGTACTTATGACTTGGCACATCGTACCGAGCATCTGATGAGTTCAGCAAACAGACTGTTCCACCTTGTGCATAGGCAGCCATCTTTTGCTAAAATATGTGACCGAGTCTATCAGGTCTTTCCAACGCTTTCCCTTTTTTCTCATATGGCAAAATAGTTTCAATAACCGCTGGAAGTGATTGCTACTGCAGTCTGGGACCAGTTCTAGACTATCGCAGTCTTCAACTCTTTATCTCTGCCATTACCTCACTGTGCAGCTTAGAATGGTGGACACGCAGAGGAGTGAGCAGGTTAGAAGAATTCCTTTGCCTCTTCGACAGGATTGACACACAGAGTTGCTGTTCTCCATAGTACTTGTATCGCTTTGTTTTCTACGGCTGAAACATTACCACATAACACTTTCTGCACCCAGCTTAGTAACTAAATCAGCCGTTGTTATACTTTTTATCACGAATGAATAAATTGTACTTGGTATCATCATATTATTTTTGATGACTATTACATACAATAATAGACTGGAACTCTTGTATCATTTTTGTATCCATTGCTTGCATGTGTCCAGACCATTGCAGTGCTGTGTGATAGAAATGCCCTAGAGGTGAGGAGGTACGGACATCCTATGAAGTTTCCCAAGACTCCTTTTGTTGTTCTATTTGCAGCAGTGTGTGGCAGAGGTAAGCATTTTTTAACATGCTGGCTTTGAAGAGCATGTGGATGTGTGAGGATTGTGTATGTGTGTGCGCATGTGAGTTAGCAGTGTATGTTAGTGCATGTGTAAGTTCAAAGTTTTGTACCTTTATTTATATGAACCATTTATGTACTGCACATGTTCCGTCAGGTTCTCGGTTTCTATGGCTACTACCATGTGTCGATCCTCGTATCCCAGACCCAGTCCCTCCAAGCAAGTACACGTCAGTGGCATTTCCTGGTGAACTGAATTCTACCTCCCACATTGTGTGATTCATGTCCTCACAGCTTGCTTTTACGTGACCTAACCTTACCAATTCTTCTCAGTTGGTAGTCATTCTGTCCTATCTCTTCACCTAATCTCAAATCTAACTGGTCTTTCTGTTGTCAACTTTTTTAATGGCCCCTATGCATTGTGATGTAATATCGTTTTTATATTTTCACTCGAGTAGTTCTCTTCTTGTATACGTTGTTTTGGTTGAACATTTACATCTTCGTTTTAGTTATAGTTTTTTGACAAAAAGTATTTCAAGATTAATTTTAGCTTTAGTTTTTCACTAAGTTTTAGTTTTTCCGATGTACTAATTTCAATTTTAGCTGGATTTTTAGCTTTTTTGTTTGTTTGTTTGTTTGTTTTTTCTAACAGGAGTACAATATTATAATTTAGTTTTTTTTTTTTTTTGTATTACCCTGTGGCCAGTCTCTACTTACTAACAGACAGCAAATACAGCACAGAGACTGAGCAATTTGACATGCACGTGCTAAGGGAGGGGCTGGGCTAGAGAGTCAAGCAACCGCTGACTGCTGTCCAACAGTTTGCCTTATCCACTCAGGTGCTACAAAGAAACAATATTGGGTAAAGGGTTTCTCTTCCTGGGACTACCACTGGTCATTCATCTGCTTTCAGAGACGTCACTTCAAATAGTTAGCTATATTTTTTAAAAGTATTAGTTTTTACTGAGCTCTACGACTTTTAAGTTTTAGTTTTATCACCCTAGATATGTGAAATTTAGTTCTGGTTAGTTTACTAAAATGTTTTGTATATCCCAATAAAGTTGTAGCACATTAAAAAAATAGTTTGATGAAACTGAAATAGCAATGAATATTTTATGTATGTTGTTGTTTTAACAGCTAAGTGACAGGACTATCATGTACATATATATATATATATTATAATGGTTCTTATTACATGAGTCAGAGTGTAATATGGCGAAATATTTCAAGAGCAGGCTAATTTTCAAGAGCCAGAGGCGAGTTAAAATAAAGCTTGAGAGTGAAATATCTAGCCATATAACTCTGGGGAGTGTAATAAGTTGTTTATTCCATGCTAGATAACTCCACTGAAGTAGTTTTTATTAGGGTTAATACTTCTTGGTGTGAAATTGGCCGTAAAACTCTCTAGGAGCTCCCCACACTCCCAGCTGATATTTTAGCAGTTGCTCTAACCTGGTTGGGTAGGATCCACTAGAGGAAAGTAGCCAGTTGCTATATCTACTAGGGTAATAAACTTGTGCAATACAGAGTGACATAACACCATGTGATAACATGAGTTATCTCACACGGGTCAGGGTCATGTACCTAAAAATAATATTGTGATGATAAAGTCCACTAATTATGGCTCCTTGGAGGTGGAGGTGTTTCCGGTCGACACCGAAAAGGTGTTCTGACGGATAATATGTTGTCTGTTGAGTACGAGACTGCAGCAAGCAGTACTACTCAACAGTATAAAGGTGAAATGTGGAGGTCTTGAGAGTCATAGGTTGTCATAGTGGTTAGAACACTGGTGGCTAATGCCAGTGGTCCTGGGTTCGATTCCCTGGCGACAACTAAGATTTTTTCACATTTTTCCTGCTTTTGAATGAGAATATGTTATGGCCTTGTAATCGTTGCCCATTTTGTTTATATTTCAGGTAATTTTCCAATATTCGATAAAAATGATCATTACCAATTGTTGTGGTTGTGCCAAGATGGGAGGAGTTATTTCTCGCCTTGTAATGATGGGGTTATCACTGGGCATGCTTGTCATCTAATACTTCAAGAATGATTAGACAATGAAACAACTGAACTAAACCTGAAATGAAACCGAGATATTGTATATGACATGGCAATTAGTGCCACACAAATAAGCCAATGATCCTGAAGTGATGACAATACCATACCCACTGCAATGTATGTTGGTCTTGCACAACACTAATGTTCTATGGTGAATGGCAATGTGGTATAAAGTTAATGGTTAATTGTTGGCCTCACCTGTAAGCCTCATTTGAATGAACTATTTCCATTTTATATTGTTGGAACCTAATGAAGATTAACTTAATGTGATAAAGTGTCACCATATAGTGTTTAGATCGAAACATTAACAAGCACTACATATGGTGACGACAATGTAATATAAAATGTTCACAAGTTTTATTACTAGTGCTATTCTTGCAATGCATTGGCATCATTAATAAAAAAAAACAAACACCTAAAGCAATAACTCTGCCATTAGCTACTTGTTTTTATTATAATTATCATATTAATTATATTCAACGACCAAATCATTGGCACAAGGGAGCAAATTTTATGATGATTTAGTAAAGAATTGCCTAGACTGTAATAGCGGATGGACCCCGACAATTACATTAGAAAAATCAAACAATGTTTTCATAACTACGCATGAATGTGAGGCAATAATAACTGTGCCTTGTTTTGTTTATTATAACTGAAATATACAGTAGCTAGTGTGCTGTAGAGCTAATGTTTTTTGCTAAAATCATAACAAGAGGGAAGTTGCTAGACAACTATTGGTTTGTCTCTCCACTATAGTGCATTAGATTGTAGTTGAAATTGTGCACTTCAGGTCCAAAACTTAACATTTATTATATGACTTTACTATAGCTAGCATACTAGAAGGGGTACCACATAAGTCAGCGCTTTGTTGAAGAATTATGAGCGTTATAAAAAGTCCTTTTTATGTTACTTATTTGCTATATGCGCGTAAATATAAATGTTCGCGACGTATTATTTTTATATAGTAAAAATTAAATTCGCAAAAATACTTTACCAACTCCATGTGTCAGCAAGTAAGGCAATAGATTTGAAATATACAGCCAGTTTCTTGGGAGAGTTGCCAAGTTTAAAGATCTTCAGGAACTTCCAGCAAGTATAAAGTTCAATGAAAAGCATGATGCTGGCATTTTCTTGCAAAGTCATGCTAAGTGGCATAAGTCTTGCCACTTGAAGTTTGCCCCTTTAAAGCTGATTCGACTGCAAGCAAAAAGAACAGCTTATGAATCCACCACTGAACATGAGCAATAGATTATCTGGCAGTTTTGACAAAAGAGGTTGTATATTCTGTTCTAAGGTTAGTGGCACCCTTCATAATTGTTCAACAATGTACCTAGATCATGATATAAGAAGAATGGCTACTGCTATAGGATACAGAGTTACTTGCTAGAACTTCTGTGGGTGATTTAATAGCAATAGAAGCTAAATACCATTTTAATTGCCTATCAGCTTTTAAAAGTAAGTACGAAGTGCCCAAAGATCCCTGTGTGGTTGTAATACTAGTCAAGAAGATCGTCTCATTGATGTCGAAGCATTTTGTTCGTTCAGTTTCTTACATTGAAGAACATATACTTACGGGAAGTTTTTGTATTCAAGTTAAGTGATTTTCACACAGTGTATACAATAGTATCCCACTAACACAGGTATTATTTTTAATGGATGAATATTACCTTCTCTTGTGCTTTCTTGGTACTCAGGATGCTCTTATAGAGCACACTAATCGGGCATTGTATCAACCAAGTAACTGGGCAACTTGCCTTAAAAAGCATCAGAACATTCCTCCTCCAGAAGGATTTGGTTGGATTCAGGAAGAAGGTTGGAAACCAGTATGGGCACTTCTTCCTGAATTGCGATTACTTGCCAAGAGCTTATTAAGTGTGGCTGCAAAACACTTCCCTTATGTTCAAAGAAGTGCAAGTGTAGAGATACTGGACTTCAGTGTACTCCACTTTGCCATTGTGGTGGCTCATGTGATAGTTTTTATATACTGTATAGGTATGGTTCTAAGGAGACCACTAGTAGTGAGGGATAGCGACGTCAAACACACACAACACGCGCCTGACTCCATTTTATTTTATTTTATTTTATTTATTTATTTTTTTAATTTTTTTATTATTATTATTTTTTTTAAAGCGTATGAACCAAAGTTTCCAATGGTTTTAGTTATGTCTCTCTCGAATAAAACAGAAGATATGGCCAGCAAACAACATCTCATGAATATTAACGAGCTTACAAACAAAATACTACCTAAATAACACATTTCTATTGGTCAGATTTTGGTAGAATTTAGTATGTTTGAACGTGATGTGGAACAGTACCTGAATCCTTCAAAAAACCTTTTGTAGCAATTATTTTAGGGTCTTAATAATTATTAGTCCTATGATTTATTCAACTCAACGTACAATGAATGTAAATAGATATTATTTTTCTTCTCAGCTCCTCCAGCTCCTCCAATACTTTCTATTCCATCATCACAGATTTCACAAGACAGCCTTCAACTCTCCGTAGATCCTGGCTACGATGGACTGTCTCCTATCTTGGGCTATCATTTGACATACAAAATTGAGGGACCAATAACCAGCTCTACAATGGAGTATACTAAAGTGCCCCAAATTACATTACATTCTTTGCGCTCAAACTCACTTTACATGATAAATGTATCAGCCAGGAACCGTCTTGGCCTCAGTAGTCCTGCCACTGTACTGGTCAAGACCAAATCAGGGACTCAGTGCAACAAATTATACCTTGCAATTGCTTATGGTGGTTTAATAGGTTGTATATTAGTGACAATCTTCAAGTTGGAGGAATTCGCAATATTAACTGGCTATTGAATGTTTTAGGGAAAAATTTTCATGTCAGCCACTTCTTCAGTGTTAAACCTTCCAATTGATTGTATATTCATTTTGTGAAGTTCATGTCATGCATGTCTATTTATAGTTACAACAATAAATAGTACAGTGAGAACTTCTAAAGAAATTTGAGATTTAAACTAACATCCTTTTGTAAGTACTCCAACGAATCAAGCATTCAGTTGTTATCTCACCACTATATTGATACCTACTACTACTAGTTTACAACAACAGTATCTTAAACATATAATAGTATATTCATTTATTAACTTTTACGCAGTAATAATTATGCTTCACAATTTCTTTCTCAGCCTTCTTTCACTCATTAGATGTGAAAAAGAGAGAATACATCTAATAATTATACTTTATTATTGAATTACATGTATTATGAATTACAATTAATACGACTGAAAGTAATAAGCGAAAATCAAAGCAAAAAGACACAAAGTGAATTACTCAAGCATTGATGATGGAGTTGCAGCATGAGTATCATATACAGACATGATGTGTTTGAGGAGGCTAATGAGCTTTCTCAAGAACGTTTGGAATAAATGAAAATTGGATTTTAAGACACTAAGGTTGTTGGGACTCTTGATGAAGCAAACTTCCTTGAGCAACGTACATTAGATCAAGGTGGTGACAATGACCATTGGTCAGTGAAATGTGAAAGTATATTACAGCTGAGCACAGAAATCACTGCACTACAATAAGCATAATAATTAACAATGTACTTTGCAACAAATTTAAAGGAATGCAGCAATTCCAATAGGTGGAAGATAGTATTAAGCAACAATATAATGAAATTTTACCTAAGTACAGTGCACGCCAACTATACTGCACAAGTGGGTACGGTGTGACTTCATGGTAAGAACAGAAATGAGTATCCAAGAGGAAGCTCTAAATAACCCTGACACAGTTATGATTCTGATTTTTTTTTACTTTATTTTTTTTAGTCTTTTCTTTCTTTTTACAAGATTACACAAACGAATAATAAATATAATGAATTACATAAACTAGTGCTTAGTAAATGTTAATACGATTACAGTAGATAACATATCTTACCACTCTTACTTCCTGACTGATTCTTGTTAGGCAATACATGCTGAGAACATGTTGAGTATTTTTTCCTTGTGATATAATATGTATAGTCATTGAGTTAAGTTGTTGAGCTTGAATTATTTCATAGCTGTAGCACAAATGAATTAGCTATAATGCTGCATTCAGAAGTTCCCTTAGCCATTACATTAGCTATTAGTGTGGATAATTCTTTTCAGAATAACTGTCCTGAATCTGTAAATATTATTACATACTAACATTTATTTCGGAGTTCGTGTATGTTACTCTATGCCATTAGCAATTGTGTGCATAATTGCTCATGTTTGTATACACTATTCACTGCATCTATTTCATCTATGCTAAAGTTGGTAAATATTAACCATTCATTACTCTTTGTAATTTTAGTAATTTCAATTCGAAGGTTACTACAGTTGGTAAATACTTATTTAAATGATGCAAAGTGTTTTTGGTATTATATTCAACTCTATGAATACTCAAATAAAGCACAATAGTTCTGATCATCACATAACTTTCTATATAGCTACGATTTTCTCAGCATCCATGGGTAGTTTATGCATGGTATAACCATATATTTTGGTTATAATCATAATAATTTATTGCAATAGCCAATAGTTATGAATCAAATGAAATGATATGGAAGTCATGAATTAGTCACGAAAAAAACAAAGCTCAATCATTATATTATTGATTATCAGCATACAAAACTCTGGCACTACAAATGCTAGTTCTTGTTTAATAATGTTCAATCAAGTAATGAAATATATCTAATATTGTTCAGAAATCTAATAGCTTTGCACTCTTTGTGACATCAATTCATTTGGAATAATAGGCAGCTAAGTAATTTACAACAGGTGAAGTATCATCACCAATGGTAGCTGTACAGTTGATTCCACTGTAGAAAGACACACTTAATTGTCTAGAAGCATTGACCTTAGAAAGCATAGCCTCCCAGTTGGTAACAGTAGACCAATGATTTTTACTGTTCACCTCAGTGTAGACTTTAGAGGACAATTCAGATGGGCTAGTGGGGACTCCCCACCCTAAAAAAATAGCCTGATTTACATCATCAACATTATACACGACAGAAGACTGAGAACCAGAACTGTTAGTGGCCCCAGAAGCTGTAGTTCCAGAAGCAGTCACCCCAGAAGTAGTTGGCACAGAGTTAGTGGTGGCCTCAGAATTAGAAGCGTTTTCGGAAGTTTTGACATGAAGAAACACACTCCATTGCCCATTCAGAATTGTATAATCGGGTGGATATTTGAACATGTGACCTTGCCAGTTAGGTCCTCGGGTTTTAAACGTTATAGTTTTTCCAGAGGCGTTGTAAATTCTAACGAGCGCGCAGACTCCAGTTCCGTATTCTTCTTTGATGGTGTTGATTATTCTCATAGCCTCAAAATCGAATTTCCCTTGTAGCTCCCTGGTGTATTGGCTAAGCAGTTCTAAAGATACCTGCTTCGGCTTTAGACGGCGGTAGCGGGGGTCCGCGACGACATCCTCAGGGGTTATTACATTCCCAACAAGTACCATGACTAGCTGGTGGCGGTACAGAAATTTTTTAGGACCTAAAGTTAAACTTAGCGCCATTATATACCAGTATAACCGGAAGTTCATTCATTTTATCCACCGTTCTGTCGGAAGTCGGGTGCAAGTGGCGTAAGCACCCGCCCGGAAAATTGTGGGCCGCTGGAGCAGCGTACTGAAACGCTGGGAGGTTGCGAAAAATCGCTAGGTATCGCTAAAAAGCAGTTTGTTTCGGAAATTGGTGCGGTGAACATAAATTTAATTGCAAGACAAATTGTTCTATGATATTTTAATAGACAAAAGTTTCGTTACGTATATAGCTAATGAGAATGCAAGACTTACAATTTTTAAGGCTTATTTGAATAACCTTAAACCTCTAGAAGTGGTAGCCCAAACCGCACATTTTTATTTAAAACGTGATACAATAAACTATTGCTCACTTAAAGAGAATAGCAAGTGCAGCTATTGGCCATCTATGTCCAAACTCCAAGACTCTGTGAAGTAGCTAAAAAATGATGTCATTTTACTTGAGCACTTTTTCCTTCTTAAGTTCATGCATTTTTTTGTGTTAGCAAATATATAAAAGTCATAATAATAAGATGATGGGAAATTTCAGTGAATTGAGTCCATTTTTATAGCTAACCCCTTCGATATAGCTAGCTATAGCTATAGCTACATGTTCTCACATTCTCTGTAGAACCAATTGCTCTGTTTTTTTGCTGTTAAAAAAAAACTACAAAAAAGAACAACAACCACAGCAATAGACCTATAGCTACACCTTACATGTGTTGGAGGTAGCTATAGCTTTATTACAAGAAAAAGCAGATCTTTGTCAGCAGGGTCATCTTGTGGTCAGACTTGTCAAACTCACGCTATTCATGTCCCACAAACGGTACCAGTCACGCTAACTCGTTGATCTCCCAAATTCATGGTTTAGTATTATAACTCGTACCTTAATGAGACTTATGTATCATAATATTCTAAAAAATATAGCTAGATTTCAATTTTTTATTTTAATAAACTCGTAATTGATAAGGTATAGCTATAGTCTAATTCTGATAATATAGCAAATGACTAATCAAAAATACAATGAGGTTTTGGCTAATAATGAAATATTTCTAATCGTTCAGAAATCTAATGACATTGTACTTTCTTCAGACTCTAACTTATTTTGTATAAAAGGCAGCTAAATAATTCACAACAGGTGAAGTGTCATCTCCAATTGAAGCAGAACAATTAGTTCCATTGAAGAAGGACACACTTGATTTTTTAGAAGCATTGATCTTTGTATACATGGAATCCCAACTGGTAACACTAGGCCAATGATTTCTGTCGTTAACTTCAGTATAAACTTTAGATGACCACTCAGATTGATTCCAGGGAACTCCCCATCCCATAAAAACATCCTGATTCACATCATCAACAGTATATACAACAGAAGACTCCGAACCAGTGGCGGCTCCAGCTGTCTTGACATGAAGAAATACACTCCACTGGCCGTTCAAAATTGTATAATCGGGTGGGTATTTGAACATGTGACCATGCCAGTTAGGTCCTTGAGTTTCGAACGTAAGTGTTTTTCCTGAAGCGTTGTAGATTCTGACAAGAGCGCTGACACCAGTGCCGTATTCTTCTTTGATACTGTTAATCCTTTTCAAAGCATCAAAGTCATACCTCACTTGCTCCTCTCTAGTGTATTGGCTGAGCAGTTCTCTAGTCACCTGTTCGGGCTTAAGATGGCTGTAGCGGGGATCCGCAACGACATCGTTTGGAGTGATCACGTTCCCTACGAGCACCATGTTGAGAGTGACCCTGATGGTATCTGTATGCCTTTTGGTAGATCAGCCTCAATTTTATACTGGTGAAACTGGAATTAGGGGTGGGGTCGGAAAATACGTAAAATGGTTGACTATAGCCATTTTCATCATAATGGAACAACTTGAACTCAAGTAATTTCCCAGTAATCAAATTCTTTTTCTAATCTCACGTGCAGTTTGATATACTACTTACTGCTGACGTTGTTTTTTTAATGTTAAATACGAGATAAGACAAGAAAGGGTTATAGTATACATTATGGCCGGTTACCTGAGCGACCTAGCTTGTCGTCGAGTACTATAAATCTGATGGAAGTCCTCAGTATTCCCTAAGAAAATGTATTAGGGGGAAAAAGTTGATATAGTTCATAACAACCACAAAAAAGTAATGGGAAAATGACCGGGGAGAACTATAAATAGATCTATTTGTTATCAAAGGGCTATAAAGTAGTTAAAAATTGGTTTGTATTGGGATTCACAAACCCACAACAATGGGGCCTCACCCTCATGTCTCGGGATTTGTAAATCGCATACAAACCTCAATATTGGTTTATAACTATTACTTAGGTACTAGCTACACGCGGCTTGGTACGTTTTTTTATGAACGCAATTTAGACCTACAGTTATATACTAGTGGTGTGCTTGAGCACAAATCTACACTATTGTTATTCAGCGAAGCGAGCGAAGCCAGCGGAGCTGACTCTCTAATGAGTCCGCGATTGAGTTAGGTCTAAGAATTGTTTTTGTTCTTGCGTGGGCGTACGTGTGCACATTTTCTCTTACGCGCTTGCGCGGGCCGGGTAACCTTCTTAGCAATATTTTGTTTTGTTTACCCGCCCTAGGAAGTAGCGATACCCAGTGAAACAAATTCTGCAAAAGAGAGACAAAACGTTAGAAACGCTCGGTCAAGAGCTTTGAGGGCGTTAGAAACTCCAGAAGAAAAATTAGTAAGGAGAGATATAAGAAATGAAAAAGACAGGGCAAGGAGGAGGAGAGCTAAAAC
>WLWI01003332.1_pt1 | contig 13780 bp, 7 predicted proteins | sample 6701501 | NCBI WGS metagenome assembly WLWI01 (sample SAMN12718690, study PRJNA515312) | sponge metagenome | isolation source: marine sponge | host: Mycale hentscheli | place: New Zealand: South Island, Marlborough, Capsize Point | collected 2014-11-01
ACTCTTCAACAACCTCTGAAGAGGTTAGTTTATTTAATTTTTGATGTTGTAAATGTAGTAAGCAAGACACAGCATTTACATGCCATGAAGTTTAATCTAATGGACATTGTGGTGGTAACTGATGATTAACACAAACATTGTAATTAATGAAGAATTAGAAAGATTTGTTGCATTTTGTCAGGGATAATGTGCTTGTGCAATCTATCTTGACAGCTAATTTTCTTTCAATTCTGTATTGAGAATATTTGTTATCTGTATATGTGACCGTCTACAGGAAAATCGGGCACAACGCGCCCCGACGAAAAAAATTTTTTTTGCACTTACACACTCCTCGGTAAGCAGATATTAAGCTCTCCAACTTTTATCGCCGTAGCTTTAGCCATTCCCGCTATATATCACCTAACCGTTCCCTTCATTAGGCTTGTTTAATACAATTTTAAGAACTAAATCGATCTTTTTGCGACGTCTACGCATGCCGCGTTGTGCCCGATTTTCCCATAGACGGTCACATATATTGTGCACAGAATTAAATGAGCCTTTTTACAACTGGACGAGTTGTACATGGTACAACTGCCAGCAGTTGAACTATAGTTTGTACAAGTTGAGTTGGCCAGAAATAAACTTGAATAACTTTTGAATGGAAGCATCTACACATCCAGGATTTGCACCATTAGAAAACTCGCGCTGAAGCGGTTAAAAATAATTCCTCAGTATACTAAAAAACCAGAGAGAAAGTGTTATTCCAAAACTCAATGCAAAAAGGCTACGGGTTGAAAAAACCCCACAGTTTTCCCACTCATCTCAACAGTTTTCAACATATATTTTATAAATAAATGAAATCATTGATCATTTTATTAACAAGAAAGTCTAGTAACTTTAGCTGCAAGTTATCAGTGCTGTACTGCTGAATCTTGTGAATTTCAAAATATTTCTTGGGACACAGTAGGTAGAGTCGACTGCTTTTACTCTTAGAAGAATGCCTCACTAGTTTGTGTTTTCCATCGGCTGCACATTACCTGCGCATAAGAAACATAAATGTAGTTAAAACTGACTAGATGAGCTCAATAGCGCCCGAAAAAACTCCACAAACTTCACTAAACATTTTACTTACAAAGTTACAGAATTAATGAGCACCTTTGTATCTGCCCCTTTTTCACATACAACATTGAAGTTTGCCTGCATAATTACCTTAGATTCACATGACTAAATTGCTTCCAATTTAGTACTAAATGCATTCCTCATGCCAACTCAACTTGAACAGACATAGTAATACTATACAATTATAAATTTATAGCTTTAGCCTAGATGTGATTATGTTCTGTATATGCATGGATTTAAAAAAAGTATTGGAAAATTATATGTAGTTGGCAACCTGGGAGGGGGGGGGGTGAATTTAGGTTATGGAGAAAGAGGAGGATGGATTAAGGAAAGTGATAGCTGTCCTTTAATACCGTCCGTGTTGGCATTCAGTATACCTAAGTATAGGCTGTCTATGTTGGATGGCTTAAGTCAAAGGAAAGATTACTGCCACATGAATCCTAGCTTGCATCCAAATTCCCTTCAAATTCTGTAGATTTTACTAAAATATTTGTAATTAAGGAACACACACGAACACACTGAACAGAAATACAGAACAAAATACATAGAAACAAATAAAAATAAGACAAATTGTGACAATTATGCTGTCAAAACCAAATATCAAATTTCACTTATCTTCACATTAGGTCTGTGGACACATTGGCTTTCTGTCAATGGTAGTTGATATGTGCTTTGGATGTTTTCAGTGACATTGCCCTTGCCAGGTGTGAAAGTGCCAAATAGATTAAAACATTCACACCTGCAAATCCTTTTGTCTATAATTTGTACCAACTACTGATTTCTGACTTTTTAATATGTAGTTCTTAGTGGTAAGCACAGTATATATAATATGTGCAGTTTGAAAACAGTTTTTCTCACAGTTTGTTTATTGTAGTTTGAAGTATTATGTTATGATTGTTGATTGTTGTACATTACACTATACATTAATATTTGTTTGTAGATTAAACTCTTTTGGTGTAGAGCTATTCAAGATCCTGACCATTGCAGAATATTTTGCTTGGTAAATGCTGAAAAGCTTTCTAATTTAGTGACTGACAATGCAGTAAACTCACTGTTCGAGATTATTCAAGGACTTAAAGGTATAATGGTATTAAAAGTAATATTGTATGAGCCTGTTGAAATATTTTAGCTTCCAATTAATTTTTGGTTAAGTAGTTGGGCAAGTTGTAAATTTATCCAGTAAGTAAGCGCAATTCAAAGGATTATTTCATAAGTTTGGCTAAAAGAACATTCAAATCAGTTACAACAACAGATGATAGAATGATGATGACACAATACAGAGTGGGTTCATACCAATCATGAATGTAATTACAATGAAAATAGTTTGGTGAAGTATCTTAGTTGTGTGTATTGACAATTCAGTCAGTGGGGAAAGAAAGCCAATTAGATTTCAGGTTTTGCAAGAACTAAACAGTAGTATTACGAGTAGGCTAATAACAAGTAAAAACTCAAACATGGCTTTACTGTCAACCGTTGCCAAGGCGGAATGGTAGATGGAAGTGATAAGTACTATCAACCGCTGAAATCTAGCCTCAAACCTTGCTCCAAACTCACTGCGCAAACTTAATTGAGAATTGTAATATGCGTGCAGTGGTTGTCTGCAAGTACAAAGTAGCTCAGTAATCAATTTACTAATGGTGGTACAGTTGTTTATCAGTGGAATTTGATTTAAAAATTCCAGCTAAAGAAACTTTTTAATCATAATTGCCATGACATAATATAATAATCACATGCAAATATATAAAATCAAGATATTATTGTGACAAAGAATGACCAGAAGTATCAATCTACTCAAGGTCCTGTAATTGTTGCATGTAGAATAGAGAAGTCTATACTCATCAGTGCTACTTGGATTTGTCCTACATACAAAAATTACAGCAATAAAATGTAGTTCGTAAAACATGCCTACCAAAGAAATTGTTCTTAGCTATCTGAAATTATGAGGCTAATCTAATATCTATAATTAAACTTGGAATGTCTTAGCAAATTTTGAAATACGAAGCATCAAACGTGAACACTATCATACTCGAAGCAAATTCTAAGCAGCTAAATAGCTGTTATTACTTTTACTCATGATTTAGCAGTGATTTCTCGAGCCTTCCATGCGCTATCCACCCGCGAAAGGTATAAATCAACCTTTCTTTCGTACGAGAAATTTGAGTTGTACGAAAATGCTGAGCTGTCAAAAATTCAGAAGCAAAGGCAGGGGGTGCGCCTATTAACTCCGGGAGGAGTGATTTTAGTTATCTGCACACTTAGAATAGAAGCTGCTGCAATTCGCAACTGTCTGCACAACGCTATTTTATTGGCTGTAAAAGTTGAGCTAGAAGGGATCACGAGATGAAGTCCACACTTGGAACATTTTATTCAGTGACATAAGTGAGATACACATACGTTTAGTTTTTGTCTAGGATGTCTAGAAAAAATTTGCTTTTGAAGTCGCAAATAGTTGTTGAAAACTAAACGTAGAGATAAGGGGATCGAGGAGAGAAAGCTGTAGAGCTTTGAATTGTCTATAAAGCTTGACTGGTTGTGGAGAAACAATGCCAAACGTGCATAGAAACTTTTTGCTCGAATCTTAACTTACCGATATGCTCTCGCTCTAAATTTTGGTTGTATGGGAAGATTATAAGACCAATATCAATCTCACCATATTCAAATTGTTGCAACATTCATATTTAAATTGCATACAGAAGAATTTTTTTGTCAACAAAAAGAATGAGATCACAATTATGTGATAAAGTGATATATCATGTTATTTTTTAGCTAATAATAAAAAAAAAAATTTTTTTTATACTTATGTGAAGCTTTCTTTTGCTGTATCCCTGTATTAAGAACCGACACGGAGAATTATATATTGGTTTGTAAAGTCTTGTCTTGTGAGCCTCGCTGGATATCATCGCTCAATCACTACTCTTTTCAATTAAAGACATCAGAAAGGGAACATAATGCTATTATCTTCTTGTTGGTGTTTTGGAATTACCCACTGCATTAACTGGACATTTTCACCCTCAAAAAAACAATATCCATTCTTTTTATTAGGTCTTTTACTCTACTCAAAAATGTAACTATGGTATAAAATAGTTAAATCCTGGCAACTATTGGAATTATTGCAAGATCACTGCCCTCTTCCTCGGGATTGGGATGGTTTTCAATGATAATTCCTCAAATCCATGGTTTAACTATTAGGTAGCTAGTAGGCTAAGTGTGAGTGTGGAATCTACTTTCCTATTTTTTTCTGACTTTTTTTGTTTTTTTTATTGCCAATGCTCATATAAAAATTATTAAGTAATGAAAACGTTTTGATTGTAATGAGAAAGGGTTCAGTCTGATTTTGTTGAACAATATTTTTTATGGCTCAGATCACTATGATATTGATGTATATTGTTAATGTACATATTAATTTTTTTCTTTATGGTACAATTTGTACCAAATTTTACCATTAATTATTGGTAGTACAATTATTTTACTAGATTTATAATTGATATCTTTTTTTTTTTTTTTTTTTGCTTCATAGTAGAAGTATTTACGTGCATCGCGAACTTCTTCATAATACCAAACTAACTCTTAAGGTTGTCAGAGCAACTATTCTTATATACCCATTGTATATTTCAGGATATCGTCTAGTTATTATATATGCTGCTGAAGAAATTAAGGACTCCCATTTTGTATCAAAACTTCAAAATTTTCGTCGGGCTTTCATTCCTCATCATAATATTGATGCTTATCGTGACTATCTTTCGAGCCATTTCAAGCGAGAACAACAGCAATCATCTTCTAGTGCTGCTTTAGTAGATCATGAGAAGTATGTGATGTTTATTGTAGTTGTAGAATATTTAATTGTTGGCTGTTTAATTGCTATTCATTTATACATTTACCTATTTATTATTTTAGCTCGAGTGTTCGTATAGTAACTTCTCATCGATCAGCTATGGGAAAGTCTCTCTTTGTGCAGCGTTTGGCTGAAAATTTGTCCCAAAATCTGAAGTACTTATCTGATTGTGTGCTTATAACTATTCCTATTCATGGACCAGTGGTCACACAAGATGTAGTTCTGGATTTTTTAACGAAACACATGAATAAACCTACATGCTGTATATATCATATAGATATATCACCATCGGTAATACTTCATTATGGATGGTCAGTAATAGTTATATGCATTATATGTTGCTTTTTTTATTAGGTACTAAATAAAGTGGACTCTATTATGTTCAGCTTACTTGTACTTTGTGGTATGAGTGATTCACAAGGAAGGACATGGCGCTGTCATCCAGATCAGCTTTATGTTGTAGAAGCTACGATACCTAGTTTCACAAAAGAACTGAAAAGCCTTCCAGAATATTCGATTCTTGGGCTTTTGGATATGTTACCAACAGTATCTTGTCAAACACCATGCAATGCTCTAAAGACGATAAAGGAGCAGCAGTCAGGTATATATTAATACGCTGCTATCATTGATATTTAGTGTTGTGTGCATGTATTTTTAAGGAACACAATAGTGACTATTTAAATGAATACTTAAAACTTGAGGAGAAGCATATGTATTAGGAGGATGTGATGTTAGCTGTTATTTTGTGCAGCAAATTAACATCAATTAATATTGTTTTAATGTTGCCAATAATGTTTATGTACATGTGTGAGAGAGAAAAATATACATTTCAGCTATTACGAACATTCAACTAAACTAATAGGACTGTAAATAATGATATCGTCACATTTACTTATAGCTCCAAATGCAATTACACTTTTTGTGCACATAATGGAAAAACTTATTCATTATTTTCAGTGGTATAAATTTAACTCTTTTTCTATCTATACCCCATCTTCTAAGAGTAATTTCTTGTGTAACCCTTAATCCCCCACATGTAAATTTCTTTACGAAAATTTATTTATTTTTTGCCTGCTATCAAAGATAGTTCCTTTGACCCTATGTTTCAAAGAAATATTATTACTTAAGTTTTGTTAAAACATTAGAAAAAACATATTACATAATGAAGTCCCAAAGGTGCAAACCCTCAGTACTACCATACACTACTACCATACATTACCTAGTTATTACAATTTTTTTCCCTACAATACAATACAAGCAGCAAGATATATTTGTTGATGTGATTATGATGTGATGATAAGGGGTATCACCCACAAAAGCTAATAACAACATGAAGCTGGCTTTTTCACATTTTCTCCGAAATTGGCCCCAAATTTAAGATAAGTAGCACAATACAGGAATGTTCAGAGTATGCTCATACACCTAAATCAGTGGTTAGTTGTCTATAATTTCTAAATAAGAGCATGACAGACAGACAAAAAGACAGAACGACTACTATAATGATTGGTACATTTAATATGCTTGATTCCCTTGTAATTTGTGCCAATCACCACAATAATAGATTTTATCACAACTATCATATTTGCAAGGATTTGCAGCAGACATTGGATGAAGTATTTTGAAATACAAATAAGTAACTGTGTGAGTATTCTAGTAAATTTATAATCACTAGTTTTGAATAACATTAAAACAGGTATGTAATTATTTTGTGGAAAAAAGGCTGAAAACAAATATTTATTGGTCTAGAGAAAGTGACATACAGAAGGGAGAATGCTTTCAGTAAATTGTTTAATTTTTTAAAGCTTTATAAGTGGAATCTGAATTAATTAATGAAAGAAATTATTGTTACTTGCTCAGGTTACCTTCTGTGTTCAATCGGATTTCCCCAAAACTGTATATGAATTTATTTATATCGTTGTTTATACTTTAAAAATGCTATAAGCCCTGGTAAAAACAGGTGCTTAAATACTTGTTTGTTTGTTTTTACATCATTATAAGAAAAAAATGAGTATTGCCTGATTAATTTATGATGTATACTTATCTATGCTTTAAGCATGGGTACCACATTCTTGTCTGGTATGCATTGTGAAAATTGAGTATATATATATCTACAGAAATTTTTTTCTTCAGATTTATCACAATTAAAAATGGATGAAACAATATTTAAAAGTGCACCTTACCAACGGGTATTTCAATATCTTCGAGGCTACACTGTTGGGGTAAACTTGGATTCTTTTCAGTTCAATGAAACAGTAGAAGGAACTTGTCAAGAATTTTTGGATATGATTCTGAAGTAAGCTATAATTCAATACTGCTCAGTATTATTTGGATAATTTTATTCATTAATTTGTTTGTCTTTTTGTTAATGCATTTTAGGGGTGTATGTGAGTATGTATATGTATATATATATGTATGCGTGCATGTTATATGTTTGCATATAGATGAGTAGGTACATTTATTATTATTGTTTAATTTCTCATGTTCTACAATTGAATTGTAGCCAATAGTACCAGTGTTAGGTAACAATTACATATGGTTAATACCTTGGTCTAACCTTAAATAATAACTGATGAGTTTGTCCCACTGATTTATGTGACGAGGTGATCGTACTGGGTGTATATTTAACCAGTCTGTGTACACTGGTTTTGTTAACATAGCACATTAGTAAATTAGGAATTTTGCTAATGGCTAGCAAATTTATTCTACAGCATGAGCATTGTAAGCACTATTGTTTATATATTTTTTAAATTTAACCCTCAGTGCGCATGTGCTTGAGGGTTATAATAGTCTTTCATTCAATCATTCTGTCGCTTTGTTAGCAGCGAATCTCGAAGATGGCAGAGTTTTATGCCTTGAGTAAGAGGAACTCAGACTAGATGACAATTTCGGACCCTTTAATTTGCCACTTTTTTTATTTCAGCTTAGTTTTTTATAACACGAGAGAAATGGCAGACACTACAATGAGTGCTGTTATACGGCCATGCCCATTTATTCGTTTACCTACATTTGGAAACACGTGCACTCACATGAGCATACAATTTGTATCACGCCCTGTTCTTCATATAGTTCCATTGCTAATCTATTCCTCTGGTGTATCTTACGTTACAAAGTCTCTTCCATTGCTGGAGGTGTGATTCTTTCGTCAACTGTAAGCATGCCTGCTCTTCAAAAAGGGTGTTACTTGCATATCAGAAAAGTCCAAATATTCCTGTGGTTAACACACACACATGGACTTTATTGGTTACTGAAAAGCCATATCATCTTGTCAGGATAAATTTCTTTACACTGTGACTGAAGTTGTCCACACTACGCCATAGCTAATATGATTATACAGCTAGCTAAATATGTTCAGCTTTATGTTCTTAAATGAAATAAAACTATTATTATTAAAGCTGAAAATTTAGAACTTTTTTATTCAACAGTAATGACTTCATTTGCAAATTATTGCATTGTTTTAAACGAACTTATGCTGAGGGTTTGCACTCTTAGTGCTCTAGTATTATTATTATTAGCAAGCTAGTGGAGTGAAGTTAGACACTTTGGGATATGCATTTTAGTTTATATATATATATATTTACATGTGTGTATAAGTGAATATGTTTTGCATCTTGGTAGCACATGTCATAGAGTAAATATTAGGTGATGGTTAAGTGTTGTTGGACATTCAAGTTCTAGCTAGCCTTAATGTAAATGTTTGATTTACTTTTTCATTTGTCAAACACAATTAATCACACTTTTAAGTATCTTATGAGCTGAACAATATGGCACCACTTTTTTAACTTGCCAATTATTTGGCTAATAAAGTGTCAATGGAATGCTACTACTCTCAGCTTAAGCGAGATGCTGGAAACTACACTGGGTGTGAAGAAAATTAGGGCTTACATGATATAATTAGAATAACCATATTTAAAAAATCAATCTAGTTTTTTTTATTGATCTATAACTATTAGTAAGAACAAAGGGACTTTAAGTCCCTTTCACTATTGTGTCCTCTGTTTAAGAGCAGTAGTACTATATCAGTAGCCTCCTCTTTGATTTTTACTAGTGTTCATTGCTCCACACACTTCATAATAATAATTGTTGTTGTTTAACACAATGGGATGAAAATATCTTTGAGAAATTGGCGATACATAGATATAAGTGTCCTAGTTTGGGCTAGCATTTTGGTCATAATTCTCCCAGATTCTGTAAAACATCTAAACTTTTAATAATCAAATTATTATCAGAGGCATATGCAGGATTTTTCAGACGGGGCTCAGAATTTACCTAAAGTCTAACCACACCCATTTTACCACAACCACACCCATTTTAATACAATCACACCCATTTTAACACAACCACACCCATTCCATACAAGCCACACCCCTATTGGGCATAAAATTAAGATTTTTGGTGAAACCAACCAGCTCGACACTTTGCTCAAGGTCTACCATGACAGAGTTACAAAACTGAATGAACGAATGAATTGAATTGAAAGAAAATTAATTAAAAATTAAAACAATAAACTTGCACAATTAAGATTGATGCATGAATATCATTAGACGTGAACCCCCCTCCCCCTCTGCCTACGTCCCTGATTATCATTTTTGAGGAGCTATAAGTACAGGAGGTCAACATTTTTGGAAATATTAGCACAAATCCCCCAAGCATTGCCCCATGGTTCACTTAGTATACTAGTAATGTGCTTTAATACAAATGGCAAGTGAGCAATTGTGCACACGTAATTCAAAGAACTGTTTGAAAATCTGACAAAAATTGATTTTTGCCATTACAAATCTATATATGCAAAAAAAAATCTACATTCATCTAGCTTGCATAATGTTTTGGCTCTGGAATGCATCGTTTGGTTCATTTATTCCTGAAGGTAAGAATATGAAGCTGTTGGCCATTCTGAATCTAAATGATCAGTAGTTTCCAATAAGAAACACTTGGCAACTAAAGCACGGCCGAGTTTTTTAAAATTGCGTACAGTAAAATGTTTTAATGCTGTAGTTATCACTCGCCGCAGCTATTTGTGACTTAAAAAATAATCATTTTAAGAAATTATCTCACAATTTTCAGCTTAACCGTAAGTTAAGGCTTTACTGCTGTAATAACCAAAGAAACTGGGAGGAAGCCTAATGCAGCCAATGTATATCTATTTGTTAAATATTTGCTTTAAGATATTACTTAGCTAAGTAGTAGCTTCTACATACAATACTTCCACATGCACACTTGTTCACTGTATATACCAAAAAGAGTAATAACATTGCATTCTCTTGGTGACTTGACTTATTGGACAATAGATTCTCATGCAAGAACACTACTGTTGCATAGTGGTATAGCTATGACTAACAGCGCATTTAGCTTACCACCGCCAGTAATTAAAAAAAAGAAAAAGGAATCTGTTGAGTTTTTTAGACCTAACATGTAAATGTGTCTCACAACTTTCAGATCATATCACAAACAGCCTATTAGATGATTTGGATAAGTATCTTCAACAAAAATATTCTGTTTCTCAGTTCCCGCGCTTAGCTCTATCGGAACACAAGAGAACAACAGCTGTAGTAGCTTGCCGTGTATTCGTCTATTAACTCCTAGCAAGAAGAAAAAGCATAGGAGCACCGCTGCCAACAGGTGTGGTGGGATCAGGTCACTGTTAGCCTAAGAGACGCAGTTGCGCTGCCACCAGAGTTTCAGAGCAGGCTAAGTCACACAGCAAAGCTAGGCTCTTGAATTATCCAACCCAGGGTTTAGCTAGCAAGGCCCTAACCCCAGTTTCTCGATGTAGTCAGAGTTTTAAGGAGATCTTTAAAAAAAAGGAAGTGAATGAATGATATATGTATAGGTGAATGGTGAGTGGTGTGTATTTAGTCCATACATAGCATGAAAAGATGTAATGTGAGTAAATTGTTTAGTCTATACATAGCATGAGAAGATGTAATGTGAATAAGTTAATTTTGTATACAGCAATAGGTAAATAGATGTAGCTAATGGTACAGAAAGTAAATGACTATTTAATTAGTTAATGTTGTTAATGTGGGGTGGTATCACACCACAGGGATATTGAATTGGGTCGACCACCGACCTGGCCAACACAAATATGTGGGGGTCAAAGTACAAAATAGCATACGGACATTTAAATAGACATAGAAACAAAAAAATCCCTAATTTTACCCTTGATAGCTTAGCTTGCTCGCCAATTATGAGAGAATATCAAAGTTAATATAATGTGGTTAGGAATGATTGCTATGAATTAGATTATTAGCCACATGTGCAGCCTGCATGAACTATGCCTGGGGTCCCTCAGAAGTAGAGACTGACTATTGTGGTCAACGTAAACTCTTTTCCTAAGCTCATAGAAATATATTGTCTTAATGGAAATTGTGTCGAACTATAAATATTTTTTATTGAGTACAGCTCACTTGTCATTATGTTATAGTGTAATTTATTGCTTATAATAGAAAGTTTAATCAGTTTTACTTACAGTCCCAGTTATTTTACTTTCTTTTCTTTTTTTTACTATAATGAGCAGTTTTAGTCATAAGTAACTTTATATTGGTTCATGTAAGATAAGTATGCTCACGATCTTTTTACTGGAAGGTCCACTTTAGTGAAATATTTTTTTGGTTTCATTGTTTGACTACCTTTAGCACACTACATCTGTTTGTAAAAAAATTGAATGACTAAATTTTAATCTGCACATGTCCTAACATGGCTTAATTTTAAGTTTGTGCTTGATTATGAACACTGCTTTGTCTAATTTTGGATATAATGTCCTATACTTTTTGTCAAGCTTGCCATACTACTATTTATTACCATTTTCAAACACCATCTTGCTTTTTATTGTAGCCATTGTGGAGTCAAGGATCCATCGTGGGCAGAAATTCGCCATTTTGTTCAATTTCTTGATCTTCAATTAGAATCGTGTGAGAATTCAGTTTTCACTGATTTGAAATTTGTTGGAGATATAATGGCAGGACTAAAAGGATTTGTTGTGAAGTTTATGATTCAGATGTCTCGAGTAAGGTATTATTAAATATTTGACAACTATTTTTCACTAACTGTTATTGTCAGGATTTTTCTACATCTTCTTTAAAAGGAGAAGTGGCAATTGAAAATGAAGAAGCTGTGCTACCAAGTGAGGGTTTGGACATTTATGAAATAAGTGAAAGGAAAAAGTGGGAGCAAAAGTAAGTTTTTGAAATTTTTTTTTATGTTTCTATTATGGCACTTACTTTTTTTATTGTTTGTCAAGTTGAGTTGGTGGATAAAATCAGTTATTAATTTTGAATGGAAATTGATATGCTTTTAGGGAGTGTATTATTTGAATACTCATGTCAAAGTAGTCTGGAAATGTCCTTATATTACTTTAGGACCCAAGGGATACTTTAGTTTTATAGTTCCGTACAATAGTCTGTGGAAATAATAAAGCTTAAGTTTGCCAAGCTACATGTGCCACGTGAGAAGTTCCTGAGGTATACCTGTAAACAAATAGCAGTCACTTCTAGCCTTCTACGTAACAGTCTAGTATGCCTTTAGCATCAGCACTCTGTTGGCATTGATGGAATAGAACTATTTAAATGCAGAGGTCATGTTTATAACTCAATGCTATTCTCCGTTCGTGAAGTCTGCGACCTCGTTTACCACATTCTGAACTCCTTCCGGAAGTCCGGGTATAAAAGGAAGAATCCCCGGCATGTCCTTTGACCTCTAGCTCCTATTCAAATTTTAAAAAAGTAGCCGTGCAAAAAAACAACAACCCATTATAGCTCACTATCCTTTCAAGTCGATCCATAACACGTTAACAACGAGTGCCCTAACTAAAAAAAAGTGATATGTAATCATTTTTTCGAGTAATACTGAAGTTCATCTATCAATGCCATGTATATGTACAAGTATTTCTTGATTGAAGATGAACCATCAGGATAGTATCTTGCAAAACTCTGATAGCACACTGTATATTTTTTGCACTTGAATTTAGCTGCGTCCATGGCAAACAGTACTTTTCTTCTTTCTCTATTTATAGCCCACTATTTGTGGTTATTGTTTGTCTTGTTTGTTTGTTTATTGTTTTGTCTTTCAATGATTCAGTCATTCTCGACTGAAATAATTATAATAGCAAATTTTTCTCTTTTTAACAGTCAATAAATTGTTAATTATAACTTAATACTTATTACATGAGTCAGAGTGTGATATGGCGAAATATTTCACGAGCAGGCTAATTTATTTTCACGAGCGAGAGGCAAGTGAAAATAAAGCCTGAGAGTGAAATATCTTGCCATAACACTCTGACAAGTTTAATAAGTGGTTTATTCCACACTAGATATCTTCACTACTGTAGTTAGTACTAGAGGAAGGGTAACTCACAGTGTTCAGGTCTAGTTACCTGAACAAGGAGAAGTCTTTAGCAAACAATAAACTAACATGTGCTACATCAACTCATTATCATCCAATGATATTCATGATCCATCCAGAACCACCACAAACTGTACCATGTCATCCCATATATATGCACTGTAAGTTGTCTTGGGAAAATTAGTCCATCATTAGTCAAGCTCAGTGAATGCAGACCGTGTTACCTGCTAGTGGCTTGTTGCTGTGGTTGAGTCCTACCATGCCTGCATAGTATCTGGTTGCTCGCTAAAGCTGGGCATAGCTTATGGTGGGCTCTGGTCCTTTGATCCAGTACTAACCTCCAGCTCAGGGATTTAGGGACCCCTCAACACACAGCCTAAAGCTGATTGTAGGGGCTACCCACACCCCCAGCTGATATTTTAGCAGCTGCTCTAACCCTGTTGAGCAGGGTAAAGAGCAGGGTACACCAGAGGAAGGTAGCTGTAAAACCTAGAAAATTGAATAATTTGGCCT
>WLWI01003333.1_pt1 | contig 13779 bp, 8 predicted proteins | sample 6701501 | NCBI WGS metagenome assembly WLWI01 (sample SAMN12718690, study PRJNA515312) | sponge metagenome | isolation source: marine sponge | host: Mycale hentscheli | place: New Zealand: South Island, Marlborough, Capsize Point | collected 2014-11-01
ATCGTTTCAGAGCCTGGAAGGCCGTCGTCTTCGAGATCCTTTGTTGAATGAATGAATGAATGAATGAATGACACACAGACAGGATGACTACTGTAACCCTCCGGGCGCATGCGCGCTGAGGGTTAATTACAATTCATTGTCTCAAATAGTCCAAAGGATGCATGTTTAGACCTTCTCCGTATAATAGCTGCAGGAGTAGACCAGAGCTGCAATTATTAATTTCAAGACTTTAGACCACGATAATGTTATTAAAGACTGCTTTTATACTTAGCTTTCAGAGTAGGAACATGGTTCATGGTGCTATTGGTGGTAGTGAGATCCACTTTACTTGAGAGTACTATAATGTAGTATTATCAGTGTTATGTGATCCAAATATGTCTGCTAGTACAACTTGCTTCAATGTTTGCTTCCTTAATTTAGAAAGAAAGAGATCGTGAAAACACTACCTAGTAAGCTTTAAGTGTCATTCCAGGCATTAGGTCGGTTGTTGTGTGGAACAGATAATGGAAGTGGTACAAAAATATTGTAGTTTTACAACTTCACCGTATCTGCCGGAGGAAGCCTTTAACTTTGGTGCAACTTATGAATGTGACCCTGTCTTTAGCTTTCTGTGCTACAGTTCACAGACTCACTTTCTTTTCACTTGGTGCTGTAAAGTAGGGCGAGTGTTGAGCTTTAACTTGAAGCATAGGTGGTGTTGTAAATATATATTATTCTAAATTGTTGGGGAAAGGTGTGGGGAGGGGAGGTTCTTCATTATTTTGTACCATTTTCTCTGACTCCATAGTAACTTTATTGTATTAATTTTGTCCATGTGGGCCGTAGTGATTGTGCGTGTGTGTGTATTATAGACACAGTTTGATTTCATTGGTCGCAGAGCAGAAATTGACAATGCCAAGATGATGATGGAGTACCACTTGGATCACCTGAAGGTAATATTTCCTTATTAGCTTGCTCACCATCTATGCTATATGGATACTACAGTGTTCCACAAGCTTATCTTTACCTATCTTGCAGAATGTGGAGAAAATCCTGTCAACTCGCAAGGACCAGCAAAGTCCCTCCAACAGTGGCCATTACAACACTTTCTTCCCTCCTCCCTCCCAATCGAGAGGGTTCAGGGGTAGACCTGCCAGAGGAGGGCGTGGCGGCTACCAGGGAACCAACAGGTCACAGAGGCCGAGGGAAAGGTGAGTTAGAAGTGTTACTATTGGTGGTTTGTGGGAGTGACTTCTTCGACTAGATGGGAAAGAAGAAAAAAGTTCTGTATGACTAAGATAGTGATGTAATTTTGCTGCATAGTGGCTGAAATTAGAGAACTTTATTTAATGAACTAGTGGAGAGCATAACCATAAATTGCAAGAGTAAGTTTGGCAGTGTTATGTACATGTGTGTCAAATGATATTCTTTATTTTTCACTACTTCATTTTTAAAATTTTATTTTATTATTGTTGTTGTTGTTGTTATTTTTTTATGTTTACTATAATGACTAAGTAGTCAGATCATTGCAGTTAACTAAGTATCACTGACAATTTTATTAGGAACAAAAGCCTCAGGGGAAAAGATTTAGTAATTTAATTTTAATTGTTTAATGAATAAGTGTGACTATTTATTATTAAATGGAACTATTTTGAATTGCTAAAGTAGTAAACAATGGATTTATGTGATACATTGTAAGTAGTTGTTTGTAAAGTCACTGCTTCTCTCTGGTTTCCCAATCCTTATTAGCTACAATGATCTATATTTTCTTTCAGAAATGACAGCTCTCGAGGTGATGAGAACGAAGGAGAAGAGGCAGTGGGTTCCTCCCCCCAGACTATGGGAGAGCCAACCTCCATCTCTGCTTCAGCTCAAGCTGAAGAGACTTACCAGTCTGATGATGAATCTGACAGCAATGAGGAGGAGGCGGCAGGAGGCCAGCCTGCCAGTGATGAGGAGGTAACCAGTGATCGGAAGGAAATAGTAGATTGTGCCTAACCACAGATGTGTGCCATTAATACGTTACCAGTGACTCCTTATCAGCTACATTACCAGTGACTTACTTCTTTTTATCAGCTACATTATACCAGTGACTTCTTATGAGCTTGTAACATGAAGTATAGATTATTATTTAACCATATGTAGTTTAAAGAGCATGTAATTACTCCATTTGTCGTAAACAAGCGTAATATTTTCCCAATTAGATTTAAAGCACTCCCAAAATACTCAACAACGTAATGCCTAGGTAGTCTCCTGGTTGTTGTGGCAAGTACCCGGCACCATTTTGTATATAACCATTGCAACTCATTGACTGTTTGGTGGCATTAATTTCCAATGTAATAATGATATGTAACTTTTTTTTTCCTCCTTTCTTTCAACTTCCATTTCTTCTTTGAAACTGTGTGTAGAAGAGTGCTCCAGAAGACGATGAGCAAGGACCGGATAGGAGGCGCCAATTTCGGGGCAACGGCAGGGGTCGCGGTGGGGGAAGAGGTCAGCGAAGGGGTGGCAGTTGGCCAAATCGAGGGAGGAGGAGGGGTTACCAGCAGCAGCGGCAAACACGTGAAGGGGGCGGCGATCAGTCTCCCCGAGAAAGAGGTGGGGAAGGGGCTCCCAGAGACAGGGAGGATGGTAGGACTGTTGGAGAAGACAGGAGGGGTGGGGATGGAGGAAGTCATGCCGACAGGAGAGGCGGGGATGGAGGAAGTCATGCCGACAGGAGAGGCTGGGATGGAGGAAGTCATGCCGACAGGCCATCCAGGGGTGCGGGGAGAACCGGCAACAGGGGAAGGGGTGGCCAACGGCGCTATGGCTCTAACGACGGGCAGAGAGATGGCTTTGTTGACGAACGAGAGTTTTCAGCCAACTCTCACAATGGCCCTAGGCCGCAGCGTCAAGGCAACAACCGAGGAGGCCGGCAAAACAGAGGCAATAGAGGAGGGGGCGCGACTGGAAGCAGAGGAGGAGCTGCTGGGGGTAATCAAGATCGAGACAACCAACAGCAGCAACCTCCACCATCTGCCAATGGGGCCGATGGAGGTAACTCCACAACTACTTCGTGATGAAACTGCTCCTTCTTTACAAAGTCTCCTAAAAACTTTGGTGCTGTGTACTGCAAACCTCTTTACCTAGTATACAAGCTGTTTATTTATTACCAGCCACATTGTGTATGCCACACCATAAAAAATACCTTTTTTTTTTCCTCCATTGTAACTTTTGTGTTAGTATTCTTTAACTCACATTACTCCTTAGGTTTGATGTGCTGATTCCTTCTGTGTTTGATGTCCAAATTTATATGCCATGCAATTATTTTAATCTCTTTTTTTTTTTTCCCCCACTATAATCTTTGTCTATTGGTTTGTAACTATGTCAAGCAGTGAGATTATTCTCTACATATTTCATGAATTGGTGCAATCTGGGGTGAGAGCAAGCCATTAATTTCTGTTAATTTAAAGGAGATGCAGAAACCCCCAATACTGTGACATGTGACTGGGATTACATTAAATTTACAGTTTGGAACAAGAACTTGTGTTTGAAGATATGCCTTGTCTGAGAGGGTGGTACCATAAATGTGACAATACAAAGTACTACAATTGCAATGTCACATGGGGCTGGTGTGTGTGTGCAACATACGAGGATCACTTGTGTTCCTAGTCTAGCGTTGGCAGTGAGTAAATCTACTGTGCCCATATGTGTAGTCTATGAATCTTGTAATTTGGGAAGATACCAAACCTAAGGCGTGAATAAAAAGTTTGTAAGAACAGATTGATACGTGTTGATTTTTTTTAACTTTCACAATTGACTTTTAATGTGTGATTAACACTTGCAGCAATAAATAACAAACACAAAAAAAAATAAGGAAATTATTTATTCACTATACTGATCCGTAAGGCCTGACTTGCCTGGATCTTGAGGTACGGCCAAGCAGTGTTTCAGAATCAGTATCATCAGTCTCGTCTAACGAAACAAGCATTGGACCACGAGGATGTCTTGGACTGTCAGAACCTCTAGGTACTTGGGACTTGCACAGTGGACAGACATCACTGTGGTTAGTTAACCACTCGTCAATGCACTTGATGTGGAAGAAGTGCTTGCATGGGAGAACTCTCAGAATATCCTTATTCTTGAAGTCCTCTACACAGATGGCACACGACTCTTGAGTGGAAGATGTTTCGTACATCTTTGTCGGCAATGCCCTCGTCTTTTCAGCTCCTAGTGGCTGCTGAATTTCTCCTTCCAACTGTAGTTCCTGCAACTGCCTGAGGATGCTGTCGATGAGCTCTCTGCGTGCTATGCGCTCGTGTTCGCTGAGCCTGCCTCTTCGCTGAATGGTGGGAATTTGCTGATAGTGTCTTGCCCTAAGTGTTCGCCAATAGCACCACAGTGCACAGCAGATCATGCATACTGGGAGGGCTACAAAAATACTTGCCATAATCAGTACTAGAATGAAGAGATCTCCATCAGCATTCACAGTTGCCAATACATCTGGATTTGCAAAATCAGATGAGGCACTTTGAATTAAGTAATCAACATAGTATTTATCGATTATCACAATGGGGAATCTCAGTTTTCTCACATCTGAAGTCAATGTCACATTGGTTTGGGTAAAGTTGATTGTCTTGTCGGCCACAATGACTAGCTTGTAGCCAGCTTTTTGGACGTTATTCACAGTTTGCACTAGAGGGCAGTTGGTAGGGAAGTACTCGATCAATGCAAACCAGTTGCTGCTGTTGGAGGAATTGGGTGGTTTGAAACTCAATGGTGAGCAGCCATCTTCGGATTCCGGCTGATGCAGGTGACCCACTACGCCGTTGGAATCGATGCTGGAGAATCTGGAGTCGTAGAAGCGCACAGACGTGTAAGATTTAAAGTTTCTTTCTTGGTCCGAGGTGTTGCGTAAAGTGATGTAAATGCTTGCCTTAGCTAAAGACGCGAGGCCGACCAGCAGCAACAAGGAGAGAATATGTCCATCCATAGACAGATCGCACAGGAAACTTCCAATTCTCAGCTGTTTATGAGCCCGTAGCTAAGACAATAGAGCGTCTAAAAGTGCATCTACCTCTGCAAAGGAGTATACTTATGTAAAGGTGTTGGCCACGCCCATAAATATTACGCATTCTTATTCAATATTATCACGCGTTTTAGTTGTCAAACTTTTATATCCATCAACATAACAATAAAACAGCTAATAGAATACTTGTGAAAGCTGGTGGTCTGCAAAAGAAACAGGATAAAAAAGTAATGCATTAATGATTAAGAAAAATATCTTGGCAAAAAAAAAAAAAAAAAAGAGATAAATTATGGCGGATGTAGATAAATACATGAAAATGAAACTTGTACTGCAGTCTTTTTGTCATTTATAGGCATTGTCCTGTCCTCTGCTGTAGCTTAAATGACTGAAAGATAGTCTCTAACTCAGACATGTCAAACTGTAACAGAGAGCATACAGATAAAAAAAATTGCAACTTGACAAAGTTCATTAGATTGTGACAGTCGAACTTACCTGTTGCAAAACCTTTATTTCTCGCTTCTGTTTGCTGGCACATGCCATGCAGAAAACCTGGTACTGGTCATCCTGTGGCGACACAAACAGGATGTTGTAGACCTCTATTTGGCACTTGTGGCAGGCGTGGCTTATTTCCTCTTCCGCCTTGTCTTGTCGGTATACTGGGAGGCCAGCTTCCTTGACTTTGTTAAGTACTTGGTAAGTCTGGTCCATATTGGACTGCAGCAAGGCTCTGGACAATTAGAAAGACAATTGCAAGTAAAGGACTTATGTATTACATAAGTGCTACAAAACACAGAGCATACTTAAAAATTAAATTAAAAACAGAAAGAAAAAAAAAGAAAAAAAAATTAGAAAATACAAATTTCACCCACTTGATGTAATTATGCAGTGCCGCATCTGTAATCCTTGCACTCCTTGCTAGGTTCCATGTCAGATTTAGCATAGGCACTATACTGCGGACACCTGAAGTTAAAAGAAAAATACCAACAACGAATTTAAAATCAATATAAGTTACACCAAACATCTTCTTCCGAAGAAAAAAATAACCACAATAAGCTAATATAGGAACTATAAACTCAATGACGAAAGGAAAGTTTGTTAAAAAAAACTTTTTTAACAGGATAGCTCTGTAAGAATGGTTGATATTCAAATGTTACTTTACCTTCCTGTACATTCCACTGATATCTTTCCCATGCCATTTTAAACTGGTGGGCTGTGATGGGACCCACGTTCCAAGCTACATTATTGCAAGAAGTCTGAAAACAAACAAACAAACAAAATTTAAAAAAAAAGTTATGTAAACCATTTCAACAAGTAGATCACATACATCAGCTTGCACCCAGTGCACAGTTCCAGGGTTCAACCAGACCATGTCTCCTTGGTATTGGGTGAACCTAATGACTGGTATGCTACGCTCCTCCAATTCCTTCAGAATAGGCCACCAAGAACCTGCAGCACAAAGAAATATGCCTCAATACTACCTCCACCACTGCAGCATTTGAAACTTTTGAACAACTCAAATGTAAGCTTATCTTAGTCAAATATCCTTCTTGGTGCAAAAAAAAAACAAAAAACAAAAAAAAAAACAAAAAAAAAAAAAACAACAACAACGTATAAGCAAAAAAAAAATTTTTTTTTTTTTTAACAATCTCCACTCCCCACTTTATTTATCTTACGTAGCTGTAATTTGCAGAATTCATTCAATAAAATAAAAATTATGCATGATGCTAATATAATTTAAGACAATTATGCAAACACATGAGCCATCATCATCAGTGTAAATCAAACATTGGAAATTGTGAGGATTCAAAATCGTCAGAAACAAATGCACAGTTTTGTCCCACCATAAAATAAGAGAAGGTATTTCATGAATAGTAAACTATAAATCTAATGAAGCACCAAAGGTGCGAACCCTCAGCGCTATTAAACACTACATAGCTATTACAATAAGCAATCTGTTAGCTATTTTTAATGAGGTATCAAAATAGCTCAACCAATGAAAATGGTACATGGAAATGCTGTCTTCATAAGAGAAGAAGCTAAACTAGCCAGAAGCACTCACCTGTATACATTTTCAAAGCGAAACTTCACTTCTTTCAACTCCGTTAACTTCTCCGGAGTAATGCTTAGGAGCCTGACCATAAAACTAAGTACACCGCTGGCTGCAGAAATTATTTTCTCACGTGATTATGACGTGACGCTAGGGGGCGTTGCCTATAAAAGCTGGTACCTACGCGGAGTTGAAAGTTTCGCTTTTTCTCAACGAATAGCCCGAAATTAAAAAAAGTAGCACAATAAAAGGTCTTTAAATCTTCGTCCTAAGTAAGTTGAATTATGTTCAGGTCTTTGACCAGCCTGAACAGTGTCATACTTTACCATGTCAGTTGTAATGATATTCATGCCTAACCGCATTACTCTAGCTCTATTCAACTCCTTCACCACACCAACCCAAAGTATCCTGTATCACCCTCCTCACATATATGACTTGTAAATGTATGACAAAGTTGTTGTTAAGTATAAATCCCAATACTCTAAAGAAATCTAGAGTGTAGCCTCTTTTGGGTTGCGCAACAAGGCTGCAATTGCTCTAAGTGACAGCGGCTGCGGGGCGTTATAATCTGCGGTGCTTTGGGACTTAGCATCCTGGTCCTTCGACCCTTTACCCTTACTTTCAGAACTGAAAGTGAGGCGCTCACACCCCACGCTCGGGAAATTACGACTCCCGAACATTGGTCCTTCGAGCCGGATACACAAGCCGTGTGAGAAGACCAGTGCTCCGAGCTCGGTCTGTGGGTTATTGAAGGGACACTACGGCTTCTGATAAGCCATTGTTCGTTAGTCGAGTATAGCGATAGCTGACTTGCTGCTTCGAACTACTTCCTAGTTGCTCCTTATAGCTTTATCTGGCTTATGATAAGCCACTGTTCGATTGTTCGTTAGTCGAGTGTAGCGATAGCTGACTTGTCGTCTCGAACTAACTTCCTAGTCGCCCCTTGTGGTTTAGTTTGCGGGATTCCTATAGTAGGATCCTATTGTCGTAAATTGTTCGACTACTACTCTACGCGGTGTCATCGTAAATTGTTCGATCGATACTACGCGCTCTACCGTCGTCATTCGCTCGACGTACTCTGCTCCCACGCGCTCATCCGTCGTAATTCGTTCGACTTCTACTTCGGTCGTAATTTGTTCGACTTTTACTGTTCTCCCTACCTGTTTCAATCACAGTCATCATGTCAACTCCACACACTACAGCCCATCAGCTGGAAACTCTCCGTCGTCGGAGAGGAGGCAAGCGAGGTGCACTCACCAAGCTGCAACGACGTGTTATCGAGTTTCAAGAAGGCCATCCAAACAAACTTGTCAGCTTCATAGCAGACGACTTCTTCAAGGACCTTGAAGCCATAAAAATCTCTCATTTGGCTCTACAAGACCAGATAGAAGACCTGGTCCAAGAAGATGATGATGCCCTCAAAGCGGAAGAACCCGAAAGGGAACGCGACGAGGAAAACTTCGCCAAAGTACGGTCTAGCCTGCGGGAATGCCAAGCTAGGTCAACCCTGTGGACAGACAGCAACGGCCTATTGGAAGAACTGGACCGGGCCCTGGAATTCACTGAGGTAGACTCGCCTCTATTCAGGAGTTCGTTTGCCGAACTGTCCAAAGCGTGTCGCGACTGGACCAAGGTCGCTATTGCCTACACTGAAGATCATCCAACGTTCGAGAACAGGTATCGTAGTATCAGGGAGAAACTGGATGCCCTCAGCAAAGAGGTCCATTCCACCTGCCGTGATCCAAGGCCAGAACCTCCGGCCGATCGTCCCGCTCCATCTAGGAGTACCAAGCTGAAGCTGGACCTACCAACCTTCAGCGGCCATCCCGTAGATTGGCACCATTTCCATGAACTTTTTACTTCTGCGCTCGATAGAGCCGGAGAGGACTACAGCCAAAGGGAGAAAACGTGCTTTCTTCTCAAAGCCATGACTGGCGGGGAGGCAGAGCAAATCGTTAAGTCCCACGCTGCCTCTGAAGATGGCTATACCAAGGCCCTCAAGGCACTCAAGAACCGCTACGGCTCTGCCAAGATGGTTTTTCCCCATTTAGTCAACAAAGTGACCATGGCGGAGCGAGTGACCTTCAATCAGTCTGGGTTCGCAACCTTTAGACAGAACTTTCTACTTCCACTTCAACAGATCAGAGAGTTAGGATGTACTGACATATCTCAAATGATCGCCGCCCTCGCCCTCTCGCGCTTCGACGACGTCTTGCAGGACGAATGGACCAAACATTACAAGACCGCTACCGAGGTTCCTACCCTTGAAGACCTCGAAGCCTTCATCGAGCCATTAGAAAGCAATCTACGCTTCTTGACTCAAGGAGTGAGTATTGTCTCTGTTGCCTCTGCAAAGAAACCTACGTCTCGGACGGCTAAGATCTACTCCTCTGAATGCTCCCTCTGTAAGGAGCAGCACCGCCTACACAAGTGCCCTGTATTCCTCGGTTATGATGTGGAGCGGCGGTTCAAATACGTTAAGGACAAGAGAGGCTGCACCAACTGCCTGTCCTTCTCTCACTCAGCCAACAACTGCAACTCCAGCTTCACTTGTCGCGAATGTGACGGGAAGCATCACACCATACTCCATCGCTCGAAATCGACGTCTACGAAAACGAGTTCTACTACGCCCGCTCTCCAAGCGTCCAACAACCTCATGGCAGCAGGATCAGGAGACGAGGACACTGATTGTTCTCCTGTGGAGCATGTCGCCTCTACTCATTGTCTTCATACGGCAATAGCCAAAGCCGTGCAAGATGATCGAGAATGCGACGTCCGAGTGGCACTGGACACCGGAGCCACTACTTCCATCATCACCGAGGCGGTGGCCTCGCAACTTCGTCTGAAAAGACTTCCCAGAAGAATGATCTTCAACAAGGGCTGCTGGACTGAAGACAGTCGATATTGTGTGAAGCTAACACTCAAGTCGATTCTGAACCCGGACAAGTCATTTACCACTACGTTTCAGGTGGTTGACCGGCTTCCAGTAGCTCCTTCTCCAGTTGATGTGGAGGGCATCAAAGCTCTACCACATGTAGCAGGACGACCGTTGGCAGACCCCAACTTCGGGGGAAAGCTGGACATCCTGCTGGGAGGATTCGACTGTGCACAGTGTATCGTTGGTGCTCTCTCTGTGAAGACCGATACCAGTACAGTCACCCAACCTACCATCTTTGGCTGGACAGTTCTAGGCCCTCTGGAATATGAGTACAAAGGGCCATATCCTCTCCAACTTCGCGCAACAGAAGATCTGAAAGACGATCTCGCACGTATATGGGAACTCGATAGAACTCCCGAAGCGGCACACCTCTCTACCCAGGACGAGAAAGTCATTCAACATTTTCTCGACACCCATTCCAGGGACAAAGACGGCAGATACATCGTCAGGCTCCCCAGGATCTCTCCAGTACCAGTTTTGGGAAACTCACGCAACAGAGCTGTGCGGCGAGCTAACCAGACTGAATCCTCTCTAAAGAAGAGAGGCCGGCTGCCCGAATTCCAGGCAGCACTAGGCGAATACCTACAACTTGGCCACGCCGAAGTAGTTCCTCATGACGAACGGCCCAGGCCTCACTACTATATGCCCGTACACGGAGTGTTTAAATCTTCATCTACAACCACCAAAGTCAGGCCAGTATTTGATGCTTCTGCGCCCACTAGCATGGGAACGTCACTGAATGACACCCTGCATCAAGGACCAAACTTGTATCCACAGCTGACTGACATCCTCATCAAGTTCAGAACTCATACCATTGGGTTCTCAGCAGATATCTCTAAGATGTTTAGAGAGATTCTGCTACATCCCGATGAAAGAGACAACCACCGATTTCTTCTAAGAGACGACAATGGTCGACTCCAAGACTTGAGGATGAAACGTCTTACCTTTGGCGTGAGATCCTCACCCTACCTCGCAACCCAGGTCATTCGACATTTGGCCGAGCAACACCGTGACTCCCATTCCGAAGCCAGCAGAGCCATTCTGACGTCATTCTACGTTGACGACTACCTGGCTGGAGCCGAAACGGTGGAGGAAGCAGTCTCCCTTCGGGAGCAACTCTGTCAATTACTACTGTTGGCAGGGATGACGCTCAGGAAGTGGCGATCGAGCAGTGACGAGTTCAGAGCCACCATTCCCCAAGAGATCATTGAGATGGGGGACCTGACTATCTCATCCAACGAAAGACCCATTAAAGCCTTGGGACTCCATTGGAGTGTATCCGAAGACAGTCTATCTGTTTCAGTTCCTTCTAGTTCTCCCGACCAAGACGTCACCAAACGTCACATTGCGTCCAGCCTGGGGAAAGTTTATGACATCCTGGGCCTATACGCACCTTTCACCGTCTCAGGAAAGATAATCCTACGCAGACTGTGGGAGCTGAAGATCGGATGGGACGAGCCGATACCAGACGAACTCAAAGACGCCTGGCTAACTTGGAGTTCCCAACTCGATCTCCTCAAAGCGCACTCGGTTAAACGACGTTACTCGGCTCGCAAGACCAAGTCGTATCAACTTCATGGATTCGCGGATGCATCGCAAGACGCATACGGTGCTGTCGTCTACCTTCAACAAACATCTCCAAACGATACGTTGGACACCGCAATCGTGATCTCTAAAGCCAGAGTTCTACCGCTCAAGGGATTAACTATTCCAAGAGCTGAGCTCACCGCTGCCTACCTATTGGCCAAGTTAATGAACTATTGTGCTCCTCTGCTCGGGATATCGGAAATGACAGCTTGGACGGACTCATCCATAGTCCTCTGTTGGCTCCGGAAATCTCCCTCATCTCTGAAAATGTTCGTCGGCAACCGGGTAAAGCAGATACAACTACTTCTGCCTGATGTTCGATGGCGACACGTATCATCCAGCCACAACCCTGCTGATATGCTCAGTCGAGGAGTTTCAGCAGAACGTCTACTGAAAGATGAACTGTGGTGGAAGGGCCCTCCATGGCTCAACCTTCCGACGTCGGAATGGCCAACTCCTCAATTTCAAGTACCTGAAGTACTGCCAGAACTTCGTGGTGTTATCTTGACCACTATTCTGGAACCTGTCCAGAGACCCTGGCAAAGGTTCTCCAATTTCGACTCCATGATTCGAACGCTCTCGTGGTGCCGCCGATTTTCTCGCAATCTACGTCTACCCCCCGATAAAAGAACTCTATCTCTTCACATTTTGACGAACGAATGTCAAGCGACTACGAATCTACTCTTCAAGTTGTCACAAGAGGAATTCTATGGTCAGGCACTTCAGCTCACCCGCAAGGGCTCCAAACTACCAAAAGGGCATGTGCTCTCAAAGCACGATTGCTCTATAGGCAACGGCGGTGTTCTGTTGATCAACACTCGTGTTCGAGATCCTCTCAACCCTGCCACGGGAAAGAAGATTACTCCTCTATCCCTCAAATCCGATCTCACCAAGCTTCTATTGAACACACTTCATAGAAGACACCTACATCCTGGAACCAACACGCTTCTGGCCATCGTCAAGGAGAATTACCACATTCCTGGAGTGAGGAACTACCTCAAGGGACTCAGTAGACGATGTGTTCAATGCCAGAGAGCCTACCAACAAGGTACTACACAACCTATGGGACTGTTGCCGCAAGTCAGGACTAGACCATCGGCTCCGTTTCTACATACAGGCGTTGACTTCGCCGGACCCTTCACTACAAAGCAAGGCTACACGAGGAAACCTATTCTAGTAAAGAGTTATGCCTGTGTTTTCATCTGCATGGCTACTCGAGCTATTCATTTGGAGCTCACACTCAGTCTCTCTTCCGAAGACTTCATCGCAGCTCTCCGAAGATTCTGCGCAAGACGAGGATGTCCTCTAGCCATGTATTCTGACAACGGCTCCAACTTTATAGGAGCCAATGAAGAACTCAAACAAATCCAAGAACTCCTGCGAAGATCTAAAACTTCCATCTCACATTATACCGTACCTAACGGAATAGTTTGGCACTTCTCTCCCCCCAGGACGCCACACATGGGAGGTCTCTGGGAAGCCGCAGTGAAACAGATGAAATTACTCCTGCGGAAGCTCGTTCAACCACATCACCTCCGGCCAGAAGAGCTCTCCTCCATATTGGTCGAAATCGAGGGTATCATCAACTCTCGACCATTGGTGCCTCTGGATTCCACCGATCCTGAAGCCTTGGCCCTGACTCCAGGACACTTCCTGGCAGGAAGACCTTTGAAGTCTATACCCACGAACATTGCCGAATCTGTGAAGCTCACGTCACTCAAGAGATGGCAACTCGTTCAACGTCTCAACAACGACCTATGGGAATCGTGGAAAAGCAGTTATCTACAGGCTCTCCAGCAAAGGCAGAAGTGGACCGCCCCACATCACAAGTTCGCCGTGAACGACATCGTACTCCTTAAGGAAGACTCTCTGGGTTATCGACATTGGCCCTTAGCCAGGATTACTAAGTTATTTCCAGGCGACGACGGCGTAGTGAGAGTAGTGGAGTTGCTCTGCGGAGGAAAGACGACCAAACGTTCGACGCACCTGGTCATCCCTCTCCTGAAAGACGAAGATGAGAACAATCACACTTGAACTTATCATATGTCATATATCAATTACGTGCCGACTAACTTTCTCTCCCCCCAGTATGTTCAGGTCTTTGACCAGCCTGAACAGTGTGTAATGATATTCATGCCTAACCACATTACTCTAGCTCTATTCAACTCCTTCACCACACCAACCCAAAGTATCCTGTATCACCCTCCTCACATATAT
>WLWI01003334.1_pt1 | contig 13779 bp, 12 predicted proteins | sample 6701501 | NCBI WGS metagenome assembly WLWI01 (sample SAMN12718690, study PRJNA515312) | sponge metagenome | isolation source: marine sponge | host: Mycale hentscheli | place: New Zealand: South Island, Marlborough, Capsize Point | collected 2014-11-01
GATCCGAATTCACTGGAGCAAATGCCAAACCTTTATATGCAAATTACCACTATCACTATTGCAACCGGCGTTTTGATGTTGATATTTTATAAGCCGATAAAAAAGATGATGGGTACTGTCGAATAGTTTCTAGCACTGGTTTATTTTTATAGACCAGATTCGTCATCAGCAATCATATAATCGAAAATCATACAGGGCCTGCTGAGAAGCATAAGCAAAATTTGCTTATTTTAATCCCAGCAGGCCCGGATAATGTCGTAAAATAATTATCTTCTAAAGGCAGGAAAAATGAGCGTGCTTATTCAACCCGGCTTATTTTAACTTGCTATCAATGACACTCAGTAACTGGTCAATGTCTGGCCGTGTTTTGAAGTCCATAGCAACATGTGACCAAAGTACTTTGGCGTCCTTTGCCACCAGGAATACTGCGGGAGCTGCCATTTTGTGGTGATCGAGCCCGGACCAAACTTCAAGATCTATCCCATATTTTTTATATTTCTCGTAATGCGCATTATCTAATTCGATGACCGCATTGAAGGACTCGTGGGCAGCTAAATCAGGATCGCTGAGAACCGGGAAGGGGATTTCATACGCTTCTTTTACCAGCATGGCACCATCAGTTTGATCGACACTGACCAGAACCGGTGTCACATTGCGTTGTTTAAATTGCTCGTAGGCCTGGGTGACCTGACGTACCTGGTAATTGCAAAACGGACACCAGCCACCGCGATAGAAGATAACCATAATAGGTCCATTCTCTAGTAGATTTCCTAGTGTCACTGAATCTCCATCATAGGTGTGAGATGTGAAATCAGGTACAGATTCTCCAATCTTCAATCCCATATTATTCTCAAGCGTGCCCAGACTTTCAGTTGAAGTGGTAGCGGTTTTTTTGACTTCACCTGGCAGTTTCAACTCTGCCGAGGCTGATTGAAGGAAAAAGGATAAAAATATTAATGAGATAAGTGATGCAAATTTTCGTGTGTACATGTCCAGCCCCTGTCAAATTTATGAATTATCTTTCGGATTCGCTATTCGACATGATAAGTCCAGAAAAATTCAATTTTGTGTAATACTCATTACGCTTTCAGTATGGGAAGGGAGAATAAACTCAGGAGGTACATTGTGAACAAATCATGTCAAAGCTGCGGGATGCCAATGAAAAGAGATCCAGAAGGAGGCGGCAGTAATTCTGATGGTAGTAAAAGCACAGACTACTGCAGTCTTTGTTACGACAAAGGAGGGTTTACCCAGCCGGATTTTAGCGTTGAGGATATGCAACAATTCTGTATGGAAAAAATCACAGAATGTAAAATTCCTAAATTCTTAGCTTGGTTATTTACAAGAGGAATACCAAAACTAAAACGGTGGTCTGCTTAATGAGAAGTAAAAAATGGCTTCAGAGTCGATGTAACAATTATCTTCTTATTGTGAGTAAGATGAGCAATGAGTGAGCTAGTGGAGTTTATTTCACGGGTCGTATTGATCGGAGTTGGTGCCACCGCTGTACTTGATCTCTGGGCAATATTTCTAAAGCATTTGTTCAAAATTCCATCGCTAAATTGGGCAATGGTTGGTCGTTGGTTAGGAAATATTCCGCGTGGACGCTTCAGGCATGAGAGTATGGCTGACGCGGATACTGTCCGCGGAGAGCTTCTAATCGGTTGGGGAGCGCATTATTTGATTGGTATTATTTTCGCTACTTTTCTTCTATCAATATGTGGGCTCAACTGGGCACGTCACCCAAGTTTGCTTCCGGCCTTGATTGTCGGATGGTCTACTCTGGTCGCGCCTTTTTTCATTATGCAACCTTGTATGGGCGCAGGTATAGCGGCCTCGAAAACACCTAACCCGACGCAAGCCCGTTTGCGTAGCCTGCTCGCACATACAATATTCGGCTTTGGCTTGTATGCTGCCGCCCTGATATCAGCAATGTTGATAAACATATGAGCTATTGCAGTTGTAGTATCTTTTGGGCATGAAATCTAGCTGACAGGACGGACAAACGAATATATCAGGGCATAGAAATTGCACAAAAATTGAAGCTAACAATTATTAACGATAGATAGAAAAACAGATTAATAGTGGCTCATAAACCCGCTAATTCTATTAGGAGAAAGAAATAATGACCGAAAAGACACTCTATGATCGCTTAGGCGGCTACGATGGTATCACTGGCTTTGTTGAAAATTTGTTACCCCGCTTGCAAACTGATTCTCAGCTGGGACGTTTCTGGCAGAATCGTGGTGACGATGGGGTTGCTAGAGAGAAACAATTACTGATCGATTTTTTATGCTCAGCTGCGGGAGGGCCTATTTATTACACTGGTCGAAATATGCAGCAATCACATGCAGGTATGAAAATAAGTGAAAGTGATTGGTCTATCTTTTTGGGGCATGCTGGAGATACGATGGGTGCACTAAATGCTCCTCAACAGGAGTGTGATGATGTCGTTGCATTTGTATTAAGCTTAAAAGAGGATATTGTTGAAGCCTAATTCATTACTGGGAAAACAATGTAACTGTCTATCACTGTAGGCAATAGTTTATTGCAGGAATAGCATAAATGTGCCCAGCGATACGCTGCATGGTTTCAACTGGCAACAAGTCGGAAGGCCATGCAACGCATTCTGGTTTAGCATAAAAAATGAATTTAGAAGGTGAATAATCGCTTTATTCAGGCAATTGGATAAGCAAATCCAAGACCCTCATCATTCATTTCGAGGAAGGTGACTTTTGTATTGTTCGCCTGCTTAAGTATTCTCAATAATCCAAATGTTTTTGCAAATTGCCAGTCCATTAGCGCGACAATGCTATGCATGGCGATTAATGTCCTATCAACGGATAGACTCTGATCAGAGACCATGTTTTGTAGTATTGTAAGCGCAGCCTGGAAACCACTGGTTTCATATGCGTAGAGAATATTGATACTGTTTTCTTCAGCAGTGATTACCCGTGGTATGGGTTCATAGCCGAGTTGAAGCACCATTGTTTCGGCGAGCTTCCAAACAGACCAGGGGTTCTGTCCTGTTACAAGTTTTCCGTCCTGACTTACCTGTTCTAAATATCTTGGGCCAGGATTGAAAACGGCTCCCTGAGAGACGAGTTTGTCTTCCAGCAGAAACGGGAATATGTTATTTGCGTCTGGGATCAAAAATAACTCTTCCTCGTTGGTAAAACTGCTAACAGTTTTGTTTGCGACTAGCATCGTACCGTCATCGAGAGTCACATTGACTAGCGCTGCAGGCCCGTGACATACAGCACCTATTACTCCTCCTATTGTAACTAGTTGTCGAACTATATTTTGTATTGAAGGGTTGTCCGGGAAATCAAACATAGCGCCCTTGCCACCAACGAAAAAGACGGCTTCATATTCAGCTGCTTCAACTGTGTCCAGGTGAATAGAATTATTGACCTTTGACTGAGCCACAGGATCGTTAAGAAAAGCATAGTCGAATTTCCCCATATCATCTCCATCGATAACAATCGGGGGAGTTCCACCTTCAGGGCTGGCAATTTCAACCTCAAATCCATTCGCAGAGAAGACGTAGTAAGCGCGTGCCAATTCGGTTAGCTCATAGCCTGTTTTTTTATTGCTACTGCCCATAGTTGCGCTGCTTGTAACAACGGCAAGTATTTTTCCACGGGATTCCTTAATCCCGTTTTTTAAGTAATCCAGATCTTCGGCTTGAGTAAATTTAAGCTCCTTTCTTTCCTCGCTGCCGGGTATCTGGCTCATAAACCAGAAGCCAAATGTTGTTATTGAGAGAATTAGTGTAGTTAGTATGATGAGTGATTTTTTCCACATTTTGCTTGCCTCCTATAGATTTCCAACCATCCTAGTTGTGGGCAGATAAAATAAATGTGAAATATTCTGGTTTTTTTAAATTATTTTTTTATCGCTCGTGGAGCTATTAAAAAGCAGTAGTTATGTTCCCTTGAAGCTATCTTAAACTCCCACTTTAAGGCTCCTATAATGCGGCTAACCAGGAATAAACCTTGCCCAAGCCCGGGACTTGCAGGATCTTTGACCTGAGGTTCAATGATATTTTCTTCAATGTTCCTGTCTGTAGGATTTTCAAATAACAATTGCTCATCAAGCAGACGTATGGTCAATTCCGGGCGACTGGCATGTTCAATGGCATTTTCTATCAGATTGTTGGCCAGCAAGGTGACTAATTGAGGATTAGCCAGGACCTCAAACTGATCGGGGAGATCCAGCTCAATGTTAAATTTTAAGTCACTTGTTCTGTGATGTTGCGAAAGGATACATTCTTCTAACAAAGGTCTGAGCGGAAATGTCTCCAATTCGACAGATTCAGCTCTTGCGAGTGCTAACAGGATGGTCACCGTTTTATCCATTTTATTGGCGGAGTTGTTAAGTTGATAGACATCATCCTGTGTCCAGTCTCTTTGCTTTCCGAGCGCCAATGTATTTTTTATTACTGTCAGCGGGGTTCGTAGTTCATGACTAACATCACGGGTGAATTCGGATTCACGAAGTACGGCACTTTTCAGGTTGTTCAGGGTATTTTCAATAGTGCGGGCGAGGTAACCAATTTCATCCTCAGCTCTCGTCGATGACAATACAAGAGGATCATCTTGTTGTCGTTGAGTCATAACTTCGCCCGCAAGCACCTTGATAGGCTTTGTTGTACGCCGTGCGATTGCATAAGCCAGGCATAGAGATAAGACCAGACCCAGGACCAGGACCAATATCATTAGAAGGAAAATATCTCCTGACACATTCGTGACAATGAGGAGTGGCGTGACTTCAGCTACTAATAAAGGTTTTTTCTGTACATCAATATCAAGATATTGAATGTGGTAATGGACATTCGAATCTGTGAATACTTCGTTTGCTTTTGGTGTTTTAAGTAGAGCCTGCTTTACTGGTAATGGTGCCTGATCGACAGCGGCGTAGAGGCTCATATAGTCGACTCTTGGCGATACAAGTGTCCCTGTGCTCTGATAGTTTCGTTGGATAAACTCAGCTTCAATAGCCACAATTTTATCCAATAATGCATCTTCCACTACATAGGCGATGAGGATACTGGTGCCGGAATAAATGAGTGACAGCACGAGAGCAAAACTTCCAAATATCAGGAATACTCTATGTTCAATGCTTTTACTTATCTGCATCGATATATTCCAGTTTAAAACCAACATTAGTGATAGTGGTCAACATCGGTCTGGCAAACGGTTTGTCGAGTGCATTTCGTAAGCTATACATATGGCTTCGCAGGGCATCACTGTCGGGAGGATCGTCGGCCCAGATTTTCTTTATCAATTGTGAACGACTCACGGCTTGCGGGTAGCTTTGTGCAAGCATTGTTAGAATCTTAAAGCCAATATTGGTCAACTTTATGGTTTGCCCCTGGCGGGTGACCTTATGCTGTTTTTGATCAATAAGCAGTTCTCCAACAGATAATGTCTGATTTTTATGTAATTGCTGACGTCTGGCGAGAGCCTGGCAACGTAGCGTCAATTCACGGAAATCAAAGGGTTTGGTTACATAGTCGTCGGCACCTTCACCAAAGCCATTAGCCTTGTCTTCAAAAGAATCCCGTGCTGTTAACATAAGGATTGGTGGGATGATGTCTGCTTCGTTTTTTATATCCCGGCAGATTTGAAGGCCATCAAGATCAGGTAGATTTAAATCAAGGATAATTACATCATAATCATGTTCCAGGGCCAGTTTTTTCCCTAACTTACCATTGTCGGCATAATCAACCGACCACTTGTGACCTTCAAAAAATTCACAGAGCTGCCGGGCTATGGTTTGATTATCTTCGATTAATAATATATTGAGGTTTTGCAAGGCTTCAGCACTTTTTGGGGTTTATTGGCAGTACATTAGCAAAAATCAGGTGAAATTGAAGTGAAGTATCAGCATATAAGTGAATAAAAGGACTTGCCTTGTGAGACTGTGGGGTTTATTAAGAACAAATAGAAAGAAGTACTACAGCTTTGGCTGTTTCAACCAATAAGACAATTAATATAAGGAGTATGAAATCAGGATGAAAGTCCTTTTCGATTATTTCTTTTGAGAGGAATTTTTCAATGAACAAAGTAATTTTTTCAATTTGCCTGTTTACGCTTATTTTCTCTGGATGCCAGAGTTTGCCACCATCTCAAACGACTGATGCAAGCAAAAAGAATATTTCAGAAAATGAAAAGGCAAATGCATTTTTTGAGACTGCATTTCAGGAGTCATTGGCGCAGAGCCCGATGTTCCAAAGCTATTTGGGTATCAAGGACAATCAGGATAAATGGGATGACGTCTCTGAAGAACAAGAGCGTAAAGATCTTGAAATAACCAAACGTCAATTACGGGAGTTACGAAACTCTATTAAACCTGAACTACTCGATGAGCAAACTTTAATCAGTTACAACTTGTTCGAGAAAAATGCAGAAGATGAAATTGAGAACTACAAGTGGCGATATCATACTTACCCTGTCAATCAAATGCGTGGGATACAAAGCAACATACCTTCTTTTCTAATAAACATTCATCGTATTAGTAACGAAAAGGACGCAGAAGACTACATCAGTCGGTTAAATGGTGTAAGTAAACTAGTTTCACAAGGTATTCATAATATGAAAACACGGGCAGTGATGAATATTGTGCCACCGCGTTTTGTGTTTCCATACGTTATATCTGACAGTGAAAATGTTATCAAGGGGATGCCCTTTGAAGATGTCGATAATGACAGTACCTTGTTGGCAGACTTCAAAGGTAAAGTTAGTAAACTTGAACTGACACAAGTCCGAAAAGATGATTTGATAATGCGCGCCAGTCAGGCCCTTAAGGAAAGTGTTGGTCCAGCATTCACAGATCTTATCGCCTACTTACATGAATTGGAGAAATTGGCGACGACGGATGATGGTGCCTGGAAGTTTCCAGATGGAGAAGCCTTTTATAACGCAGCACTTCAAGAAACAACAACAACAAATTTGACTGCTAGCGAAATTCATTCTCTTGGCTTACAGGAAGTTGATCGTATTCAGGGTGAAATGCGAAGTATAATGAAACAGGTAGGTTTTGAAGGGACACTAAAGGAATTTTTCAAATTCACACGTGAAGATGAGCAATTTTATTACCCAGAGACGGCTGAAGGTAAACAGGCCTACCTGGATAAAGCCAAAAGTATAATTGCAATAATGGAATCTCGACTTGATGAAATGTTCATCACCAAACCGAAAGACGAAATCGTCGTTAAAGCGGTAGAGGCCTTTCGGGAAAAATCTGCCGGCAAGGCATTTTATCAGGATCCATCACCTGATGGTTCACGTCCCGGCACCTATTATGCAAACCTGTACCGTATGTCCAGTATGCCAAATTACCAGATGGAAGCACTCGCTTATCATGAAGGAATACCAGGACATCACATGCAAGGTTCTATCTCAAATCAGCTCGAGGGTATTCCCATGTTTCGCAAATTTGGTTATTTCACGGCTTATGGGGAAGGCTGGGGTCTGTATTCAGAATATCTGCCGAAGGAGATGGGTTTTTATTCAGATCCTTATTCGGACTTCGGCCGTCTTGCTATGGAAATATGGCGAGCCTGTCGCTTAGTTGTTGATACAGGTATTCACGCAAAACGCTGGACGCGTGAAAAAGCTATAAAGTATTTGGATGACAATACGCCTAATCCACACGGTGATGTGGTTAAGGCGATTGAACGTTACATCGTTATGCCATCGCAGGCTACCGCATACAAGATTGGCATGATGAAGATCCTGGAGTTGCGGGAAAACGCACGTCAGCAGCTCGGTAATAGATTCGATATTCGTGAATTTCATGACGTTGTTCTGAAGAACGGCGCCTTACCGCTGGATGTGCTGGAAGAAGTGGTAAGCAACTGGATTAAGAGTAAGACTAGCTCTTAGCCAGTTAACTTATATACGATGCCAGAATAATTCGTAATATTGAAGGGAAAATATTTGTGAGTAATAAAGGATCAATAAGTAAATCTGATATACGAAAACTCTATCCTGAGCCAAAGGAATTGGTGCGTGATGCACATGCGCCTGGCTTCGATGATAGTACTCAGCGATTCATTAAGGCCTCATCACTCTTATTGCTTTCCAGCACAAATGCTGGAGGTGATATCGACATTACCCCGCGTGGTGGACCTCCTGGTTTTATTAGCATAGTAGAATCAAACAAAATAGCCTTTCTCAATGAGATGGGTAATAACAAGGTGTTGACGCTTTCGAATCTGGCAGAAAATGCAAAGGTTGGTCTAATGTTCCTGATACCCGGGGTTGCTGAGATTGTTAGGGCTTATGGCATTGCTGTTGCTGTAAGTGATCAAGAATATATCGAGTCACTCGGTGGCAATCCGAAACGAAACAAGACGGCTATACAGATTGAAATAAGTAAAGTCTTTCCACATTGTAGTACAGCAATGAATCGTTCGGGAATATGGCAGAAAGAGAAATGGCCAGATAGAGATGAATTCAGTATTCCCGGATTGATGGAAATGGCTGAAGGTCTGGCAGCATATCGGCTTCAATTGCAGAATGAAGGTGAAAATGGGAATTCTAGTTAGGACAATACATAATAAAGGTAAGATCATCCGGCTTTGATGGCATACCCGCTTGCTTTTTCTTCATTCTAAATGAGGCCGAGATTTGCAGAAGCTGGGCCGTTTTTCTGATATCACCGCTGGCAAGAAGTTCGAGTATTTCATGTTTATATAAATTATCAAACAGCCCATCAGTACCGAGCAACAAAGTATCTCCCTTCTTTATCAACATTGATGGTCCCATGCTGATATGCATATTTGGCTCGCCGATATAATTTGAAATATAGTGTCGGTCTTCGTGAGTTAGGGCGAGATCCTCATCAATAAGTCCTGACTCGACGGCATAAGCAATCGGCGAGTGAGACAGTGTCTGAAATATTATATTCCCTTCACGATCGCTAATTAAAAGTTCTGAATCACCTGCATGGTAGCTCCTGACAAAATTACTGTTTATTTCGGCAATGGCGACAGTTGTACCTCCAACTGCATTATTTTCCAACATAGATAAGCTGGCTTTTTCCATACTGTTGAGAATAATTTCTCGAATTGATTCATTACTATTTATTTTCGAAAGTGACTCCTGTAGAAGATTGATCAAAATAGCAGAGGCTGCTGCGCCATTGGGACCTCCACCAAGACCGTCTGTCACGATCAGGAGGGTCGTATCTTCATTGACAGATATAATGCTGGCAGCATCTTCGTTACCAGTAGATTTAACAGGAGAAGCAGACGAAAAAACGATAGCCTCTCCCTCTGTCAGATCGACAAGCTCCGGGTCTGTCATTTCGCTGTCCAGATACTGGAAAGACTTCATTTGGAAGAACTATGTATCATTAGAATATGCACAGCGAAGAAACCAAAGAAAGACTGTTCACAAATTCGTACAATAAAAATGTTTACAGTTTTACGGTTCCTCCATCTACCGGTAATGTTTGTCCCGTAATGAAACTTGCTTCGTCAGAAGCCAGGAAGGAAACAGCACCAACAATGTCTTTAGCTTCAGCCGGACGCTTTATGTCCTGCCATTCGAGAACGATATCAAACATTTCCTTGTTTTCAGCGAAATATTCTTCTGCGCCTTCCGTTCTTGTAAGCATAGGTGCGACTGTATTTACAGTAACTCCAAAATCTCCATATTCAGCGGCTAATACGCGATGTAAACCAATCAGACCACCTTTACTTGCAACATAGTGTGATAGAGCGGGTGGTGCGACGTAAAATGTATTTGATGAAATACTTATTATTCGTCCCCACTTCTTCTCTTTCATAGCAGGAAGAAAGGCTTTACAAAGATGAAATGCCGAATCGAGATTTACACTTTGTACTTTTTTCCATAAATCGAATGACAGGTTTTCAAACGGGCAGGCAGGAAATATTCCTGCTGAATGAACAAGAATATCGCATGCACCGAATTTAGTGTTGACTTCTTCCTTCAGCTTTTCAATATCTTCTGCTGAAGTGATATCACACTTCTGTTGAAAAATACGGTCACTGTTCAAGCCTGTTAGTTCAATTGTTTCGCTTGAGTCGAGAATATCGGCAATGGCAATTTTCGCACCATCAGCTGCTAGTCCTTCACAAATGGCTCTGCCAAGACCTCGTGCACCACCAGTGACGACAACTACTTTATCTTTAAGTTTGCTCATCTTCTAATTTCCTGTTAGTTCAGTAATTCTGATTTATTCTTCTTTAGGTAATACAGCTTCTTCCTTTGCAATGGCTTTCAACAGAGCATCTCTATCGCGAAGTCGTTGAACATACTGAAGTAAACTGTCCTGTTCTACCTTTTGTTTGAAGTTGATACCCCAAATCAGGGTATGACCGAGGAGGATATCAGCGGCATAGAAATCGTCGCCGAGGATATACTGATTACTAGCTAACCCCTGTTCGAGCAATGTGAGTGCACATTGAAATTCATATTCAGCAGTTTTTATTACCTCAGGTACACGGTGCTCCTTGGGCAATGCAAAGCGATGTTTTCCCATGGTCCAAAGTGCCTGTTCCAGTTCAGACAAGGCGAAATACGACCACTGTTCAAACTTTCCTCTCGCTGAAGTACCTGCCTCGGGAACGAGTCCTTTGTCAGGAAATTTATCACCTAAATAAGTGACGATGGCGGCAGACTCAGTTAACAACAATTCACCGTCTTGCATCGCTGGTACTTTTCCAGCCGGATTTATCGCCAGGTATTCCGGTGATTTAGATTCGCCTTTATTGAAATCAATCAGTTTAAATTCGTAGTCCTGATCCAGTTCCTCCAACATCCATGTAATACGCCGGGAGCGTGTTTGTGGATAGCCGAATACCTTAATCATATGTTCAACCTCTCATTTGCCGGGATATTTTCTGGCCGCTGAAAATAACACAATAGAATAATAGGGGACAGACCACGGTTTTATTCGAAATGTGGAAATCTGGCCAGAAACCGTGGTCTGTCCCCTATTATTCCTCAGCCTCACTTATGCTAGACTCCCTCTCCCCGTAATATATTGATAAAAGTGGATAAGAATCAAAGAATTGCCATAGTTGGCATTGGTGGAGTATTCCCCGGCGCGACTGGTCTTGACCAGTTTTGGGAGAATATTGTCTCGGCTCGTGATTGCTCGTGTGAACCGCCAACTGGTCGATGGGCGCTTCCTCTGGAGGATGTCTATGATGCTAATGGTCCACAGCCCGATAAAGTGTATTCCAAGAAGGCGTGTTTTGTAGAAGATTTCGAGGCCGACATCAAAGGAATGCAAATTGATGACGGTTTACTTGCTGAGTTGGATCCGATGTTTCATTTGTTGCTACATGCAGGTAATCAGGCTTGGCGTGATGCTGAAACAAACAATCTGGATCGCCAACGTGTTGGTATTATTATTGGCAACATAGCGCTTCCTACGGATGCGTCTTCTGCTATTGCAGATGAAGTTCTATTACCGGTTTTTGAAAAACAAATCCTGGGAAAGTCAGAGAGCAGGGGTTCAACTAATAAACTTAACCAGTACGTAGCAGGATTGCCCGCTGGTATTCTTGCCCAGGCTTTAGGTTTGGGTGGTGGTAGCTATACTCTGGATGCTGCCTGCGCTTCTTCACTTTATGCCTTGAAGTATGCTGTTGATGAATTACAGGCTGGTCGTCGTGACGCCATGCTCTGTGGCGGACTGTCACGCCCTGATTCTCTATACACTCAAATGGGTTTCTCTGCCTTGCACGCTATATCAGCAAGTGGACGTTGTTCACCCTTTGATAAAAAGGGCGATGGTCTGGTGGTGGGTGAAGGCTCAGGTATTCTGGTTTTAAAGAGACTGGATGATGCCTTGTCCGATGGTGATCAGATTTATGCGACTGTTGCTGGCGTAGGACTCTCTAATGATATCGATGGAAATCTCATGTCGCCGGATTCCGAAGGCCAGTTGCGTGCCATGCGTGCCGCTTACAACCAGGCTGAGTGGCAGGTTAGCGATGTTGATTTGATTGAATGTCATGGTACCGGGACTCCGGTAGGTGATGTGGTCGAATTTAATAGTCTCAAGAGTTTGTGGGCCAATAGTAAAAGCGAGACTGACTGTGTCATTGGCTCGGTAAAAAGTAACATAGGTCATTTGCTAACGGCAGCTGGATCCGCCGGCTTGATGAAAGTGTTGCTATCAATGAAGTACGAAAAATTACCGCCGACGGCGAATTATGAATCTGCCTCCCAGGGCATCGATGTAGAGGCCAGCCCTTTTACCATTTTGAACTCGGCAACAAAATGGCAGCGACGCAATGATTCGATACCAAGACGCGCAGCAATTAGCGCCTTTGGTTTTGGCGGTATCAATGCCCATGTCCTCCTGGAAGAATGGGATGCTGATCTTTCCGAAGCGAATTCAAATTCAAAATACTCAAAGAAAGAAGCCATTGCTAGCTGTTCCGATATAGCCATTATCGGTATGGATACCAGCTTCGGCCCATGGAAAAACCTGCAGGCATTTCAGAATCGCGTACTAGGTATAGATGAAGTAGTCGAAGCAACAAGCCTGGAAAATTGCTGGGGTCTCGAGAGTAAGGTCAAGGGATACAATATTGATACTGTTGAAATACCGCTTGGACGTTTTCGAATACCGCCAAACGAGTTGAAAGACATGTTGCCGCAGCAATTGTTAATGTTACAAGTTGCTGCTAATGCAATTGCTGATGCCGGGATTGAAGCCGAAGATCGATCGAAGTTAAAAAATGCAGGTGTCTATATCGGTATTGGACTGGATATGAATACCACGAATTATCATCTGCGTTGGTGCCTGTTATCCATGGCAAAGAAATGGGCAACACAGCTTGGTCTTAAATTAAGCTCAGATCAATTAGAGAAGTGGGTAGATGAACTGCGAGATTCATCTGGTGCAGCGATGAATGCGAATCGGACGATGGGTGCTTTGGGGGGAATTGTCGCCAGTCGTATTGCGCGTGCCTTTGATATTGGCGGGCCCAGCTTTACTCTTTCTGGTGAGGAGAGTTCTGGGCTCCATTCTCTTGAGGCTGGTGTGCGTGCCCTGCAACGAGGTGAAATAGATACTGCAGTTGTCGGGGCGGTGGACCTGGCCAGCGATATTCGAGCGATTACAGATAAGCAAGGCTCAAGCGCAAATGATCTCATCATCGGCGAAGGCGCTGTTTCTGTAATTTTGAAACGTTATGATGATGCCGTTTCTGATGGAGACCAGATTTATTCCGTCATAAAAGGGATTGGCGCCGCAAGTGGTGGTAAGTCTCAAACTGAGGAACTAGATAAAGTAAGTTATCGCAAAGCGATTGAACGTGGTATTGATGATGCGAATGTTGAACCGGACTCTATTAGCTTTGTTGGTTTGTCAGGTAGTGCCAGCAGAAGTAAGGAAAAACTGGAAGTTGAATTGCTTAGTAGCTTTATGGAAGCGCGTGACAGCAGTAAGCCTTGTGCAATTTCCAGTATAAAAGATGATATTGGTCAGAGTGGTGCAGCGAGTGCACTTGCCTCAATCGTAAAAACAAGTCTTTGTCTACACCAACACATACAACCGTCATCGACTAATCCGTCTATATCAAAGGTCTTTCTCGACAACGATACTGTGTTGTTTTCGCCGAGCGAGTCGCAATACTGGTTACGTGACAGAAATCAGGGTCCTCGTCGAGCGATGGTAACTTCAACTAGTGTCGATGGTAATTCCCTCAGTGCTATTCTTGAAGGGCTTGAGAACCAAAGTCACTCATTAGAGAAGCAAGCAAGCAGTAAATTTGACACTCTG
>WLWI01003335.1_pt1 | contig 13773 bp, 7 predicted proteins | sample 6701501 | NCBI WGS metagenome assembly WLWI01 (sample SAMN12718690, study PRJNA515312) | sponge metagenome | isolation source: marine sponge | host: Mycale hentscheli | place: New Zealand: South Island, Marlborough, Capsize Point | collected 2014-11-01
TTTTTTTAATAATAAAGAAGGGGGGGGGGGGGGGGGGGGGGGGGGTGATACTGAAAAATAAAGGAGGTGAGAGAATGAGGAGAAGTTAAAAGGGGAGGAGATGACTGAGTTATCCTTTGCGAGGCTTCTGCTATGGCAGGTTGCACGGTATCCATAGTAAAAGTGGGAGGCTGTGGCTGGTCTGTGAAACCATTGCTTCGAACTGCAGACCTCCAGATGGGATGTTTATCAGATGACATAGTCTGAGAGGGTGCTTGCTGGTGGAAGTACAGCGAGTAAATAATGTATTCTTGTTGTTTTAATTAGGGGCAAGTGCGATGTGAAGAAGTTTTCAGAAGTCTCTGAGTCTCTACCAGACTATTTGGAGAAGGATCATTCCTTTTTTTACAACTTTGGTTATAAGCCAGAGTCCAGGTGAGAATGGGATCCAGTTTTGGCAGTCGAGATGTGTGAACTTCACTTCTCAAGACTACATGTGTTAATTGCCTGACCCAAGTATCTACTCCCCAATATTAATTGCAGCTAATTAGAGCTTACATTTGGGTCCTCTAAGTCTGCTCTGAAGTAGTTTTATGGGTTTTCTGTAGTTTTATGGGTTTCAGAATATCCTCCTTATCTGTGAAACAAAAGTATATGTTTGGTTGGTGGGTTTGAGTGCTGCGTTATCAGTTAGCATCATAGAAACCTACGTTCATTGAAACATAAACAAGAAAGTGTAATGTCATTATAGCTTGACGAACTAAGTGAGATGCTAACTGGGGTATGGGGAATTAAATTTGAATACTTTCGTTTGAAGGCATGGCAACTTTATTATATCTTCTTCTTTTTTTTTTTTTACTTTTTTTTTCAGGAGGCTGACCAATCTAAATGGGGAATCCTTTGTGCCTTACAGTCAACAGGTGAGTTGCCCGTGCCTCACAGTGGCCTATGCATATCTTGACAATGTTTTGCTACATCAAGTTTCATTAGAAAATTGCAGTGTTTTGTGTTCACTACGTCAACTTTCCTTACATAGCGATTCCTTGTAATGGAGGATTACCTAACAAACCTTGTGTCTCCATTATAGCCAATTGACTCACTTCTTACTTGTAGTTTTCTGTAATGAAGATGACGAGTTTGGAAAATATGTGTGATCACAAAATATAGGCTCTTTTTTGTTTGTTTGTTGTTTTTTAACGAAACACATTGGTGTAACCACCTATAAAGCTTTTGACATTGTTTTTAAATCCAAGCTACTTTTTTACCATTCTCACTTCTGTATTACCCCACCTTTAAATGTCGCTTCCAGGAGTTCATCTGGTAGTTTGTTTGTTTGTTTGTTTGTTGTCATTATTGTTGACTTTAGCTGTTGTTGTTTGTAGGCTGTACTTCCAGATTGTTTGACCCCAAATAGCAGTGGAGGGAAAAAGGCAGCAGATAGCGATGTGGAAAGTCATTACGGTAGTCCGGAAGAAAAGGCTGCCATTTATGAGCAGAAGGCAAGCTTCTTTTACTTGTCAGTCTTGACTGTTTATCTTAAAATACTGTATGCATTGTTTAATGAAAGGTCTTACTTGGGATTGGCTGATGCCCAGACTGAGACTGTTTAATTTGTTTTTGTTGAAGAGTAAAGTTTAGAAAAAGTGGAAACTTATTTTATTTAACAAAGCATTGTTTTGAAAAACATCAGTGCCCTGCGCTTGTAGTAGTGGAGTAGTGACTGATAGCCTGGTCCATTTAGGTAAATGACAACCATGAGAAGTTCTCAGTAGTAAATGGGCGTGTCATATGAGTGATGGTTGTTAGATGACTGGGCCAGTGAGGAGGGTTTGAGGTGGTCGGATTAGCCATTGGAAATGAGTCTTTGCCCAGGGGGTTTGAAGGTCATGAGTAGGGCTTCTGTTGATGAAGCACACTCACGCGCACACACACATCAGAAAATCCATACAGCCAGGCTTTACAGTGGTTGGGAACTCTTAATGGTCTCTCTCAAAATTAGTCCTACAAGCACGGGCTAAGGCTTCCTGAATGATGTTGTATTGATATAATGTAAATTGGCTTTTTGAAGGTCATAAGAATATCAATAAAAACATAACTCAATTTGGTATTTGGAAGAATTTTTTTTAATCAGACACAGGTCAAAAGGGATTGTTGTTGTTTGTTTTGTTTTTTGTTGTTGCTTTCCACTGAGTTTGATTAGTCACTTAGATATCTATGTTATGTAGTCTTGCATTCTGCCATGAATCCTCTAGTAAGGGTTCGTGCCACCAGCTTCAAGTGTCGGCTTTCGTAGCTCTACATAATATTTAATTAACACCAATGCAAGAGTTGATTGACCCTAACTAACATGTCTATTCCACAAATTTTAACACCTCTCTGGTTCCAAAATATATTGTGTCATAAAATTTTTTTCTTTTTCGATTCTTCTTCTCCTTGCAGGTTTGGGAGCCTAGATTGCCTGATGAGGAGCTTCTAATGTACCTCAGGGCATCCAGGTAAGGGAATGGGATTCTGCTGTCAGGTTAAAAAAAATACACACCACAAGGATAAGAAAATTTGAAGTACTTTATGATTAATTAATTATCATGAAAATAACCCATTTTCATAAATGTTTTTTTTGTTGTTGTTGTTTTATTGTACTTGTTGTTAACATTTGTTTTCTCCTATATTGCAGGAGTATGGCTTTACATGCCGGCATCTGTATGACCGGGTACATGGCTGATGGCGTGCTGGTGAGTTATCAGGACACGACTCATGCACAAACAAACCCACTGTCCACCGCCATTCCCCATGTGTGTAGCAGCAGTGGTCCCACAATTTCCTCTGTCTTGTATGGTTCCCATTAAAAGGGCTACATGTGAGGGCAGCTAATTGGTACAAGTGTTTCAGTCTATGTCAGTTGGCCTCTGTGTATGTGTGTGGTGTGTGTGTGTGTATGGGCCAACATATTACAAGGATCTTCTTCCATGCATATCCATGGACAGCTGTAATTGGTTCATTTCTCAGACTCGGGGTGCCTTTTTTATTTTTTTTATTTTTTCCTTTTTCTCCTGTATGATTGGAAATTGTGACATTAACATTGGAAAGGGGGGGGGGGGATTATTTGAAAACCATCACACTGAAGGTGTCTATTGCAGTGATAGAGAGAGAGAGATGGAGGCCAGTAAAGTGTGTGACTCCATAGTTGTTATTTTATAGTGTGGTCGTTGCCTTTGGTGTCTTTGGACAAAGTAGTGAAAAAGAAACTTAAAACTTTCCCATTTTGGTTTTTGGGGTACCCTGAGGGCTGATTAATTAATTAGCATAGGGTTTGAAATAATTAAATTAGGAGCCTGTGGCTAGAGTAAGGTGGCATCAATACTTAGTCTTGGCTTGCAGGCAGAAACTATTGGAGTCTGTGAATGATTCCTTGGTGCATTGCACATGTGTGATGAGGCTGTTGGTTAGGGAGGTAGGTGGTATTCAAGTGTTTAAATACCTATATCTGAGCGGGGGAAGTCAGGGATTGCAAATTAGTAAATCTGTAATCTGGAAGTTACTGTAGTTCTTGTCACAAGACACTTCCTGTTGTGGATGCTATTCATACAGTCATTCAGATTAGTTTTAATTTGTGTATGTGTATGCGAGCAGCTGGGTGCTAGCTAAAGAAATTTATGGAGGGGAAATGTTTGGTCAGTTTATGTAATGCCCTGGGTTGTTGCCTGAGAATTTATATCAGTAATGCCAGGCATAGCTAGGTATTGCTTAGTGTTGCAATAATGCTGGGTTAGCCAGAAAGTTGCTGCTTTTTAGTGCTACAGTGATGGGTAATGATCATTAATTTGTTGGTGGTACCACTTTGCCGGGTAGTTGCCGGGTATTGGTATAATCTTTTTATTATTTATTTGTGATGTTAGGCTGCCTCGTCAGATGAGACTACACAACATTCCTTTGATGTGGTGAGTAGCCCTACGTCTCCCGGTATTTACAGTGTTTATTTAACAGACGGAGAGCAAAATAATGATGGGACTTGGAGGATATCTAAATAATAAGAATGGGATAATGGGAATTAAAACATGATAGTGTTGTAGTCGCACACACAATTCAAAATGAGTATCTGTTTATTTGTTTTAAACTTTTTCATTTGTTTGTATTATAGCTGCACAGAAATGGCCATGTTATTAAAGATGCTATTCGTGAATTGGTAAAGCGACCCAGTATTGGTAACATCATCAACAAGAAGAGCTGGTCCAAAGAGAACTCTGTGAGTTCAATACACACACACACAAACAATGTCATCATGCGGCTTCCTCCCTTTCAAACGGGCCATTTTGCTTAGAAATGTCGTCTATGTCTTAATTCAATTATTAGTTCACTTGCTTGTAGTAGACTTTTTTGTTGGCTTCTAAAATCCCTAATCTATTGTGAAATGTGTGTGTGTGTGTGTGTGTGTGTAACCTCTAGCAGGTTGCAAGAGAATTTGTGTGTGCGTGTGTGTTGGTATAAGCCTCATTTAAGGAAGTAATATTTTTTTCCCCTCACATTGTATTTTTCTTGTTTCCATACTTTTAAACTAGCCCTAATCTCACCCTCCTTCTGAGTAGTGGTATTAGAGATGTAGTACGACATGAGGTGTATGTGTGTGTGTGTGTTTCTCTCTCTCTCTCTCTCTCTGGGGGCTAGTTTGGAAGTGGGGATATTACTAGTGTTTGTAAAACATGGAAGTGAAAGGGTAACAGAGAGGCTGTTATCATAGCTCGACATGAATGTAACAATTGTTGCTGTTGCCAACCCACCACCCCACTAAGACATCTTAAACTGTCAGGAATGGTATTGATACATGCAGATTTACAATTTGTTGTTCTTTTGTGTGTTTTATTTTGTTAGGATATTGCCTAATATAATTACAATACATTTGATGGACAACATTGTGCTTTAAACACAGCACGTAATTCTGCAAACTTGTTACATGAGCTATTGTTGTTGTTTTTGTCATGCAGGTCTTGTTTGGTAAAGGAATGAGACAATTTGGAAAGAACTTCCCCAAAATCAAAGAAAGTCTTCCAAATAAAAGAATAGTAAGTCTTTTGTTTTCTTTTTTTCTTTTAACCTCCTCATTCCTTTCAGACTAGATTATTGAAAATCGTGTGATAGAATGGATTGAAAAGTAGTCATGTGATACCACTATTTGGATGTGTGTTTGATTAGTGAGTGTGTAGGGGGGAGGCTGCAGCTATAGGCTGCATGAGTGAATTGAATTCATGTCCCCTGAATGGGAAACAGCAGTCTGCAGTCAGCTCTGGGTTAACAATATTCATAGCCTACTCATGATTAGAGCTTGTGCTGGCGAAATTCATCTTATAATGGCAAATTCCAACCTCGAGTATTGTATTCATGAACTGGGCTGGCTGAGTGTGTGCTGATAGTGCTTGCTTCTAGCTGGAGGGATGACAATTCAAACATTTAACTCCCTTCACATTACCAACAAAACAACCATTCACTGGATTGCAAGGGAGAGTTTCATTGTGTATGTTGCTAGCTTTCAAAGCTTTAACTTCACACAGCACTTGCAGGCAGAGGAAAATGTCTCACATCTGACAGTTAACGATTCTACTCAGGCCAACTGAAGCTAAACACTTAACACCTTCAGCTTCTCTTGTCTTTGCATTATAGAAACTTTGTGTTTGTTGTTGCTGTTGATGTTTTTAATTTGTATAACATTTTTACTTCCGCGTGTGTTGTCACAGGGAGACCTTGTGGAGTACTATTACTACTGGAAGAAGACGAATGCTGGCCTCACTTCACGTAATACTCGCAGACAGAGGAAGATGGCTCACATTAGGATGGTCAAGACTCTACTCAAGCCTCCTGAGACCACCCCTGAGAGAGAATACAGTGAGTGTGTGCAGAAAAAAAAAACAATTCTGGAGTTCAAATAATAAATTGAAGATTCTGAAAATGGAAGGAAGGGTTTGGCCATTGTTATGGGAAGAAAAGGTTGTTTTAGTCAGCCATGAATACATCTAAAGGTTACAACAGCCACGGTGACAGTAGCACGGGCCATACTCTAGCAATGCTGTAAGGCTGTTTTCAAGAGAGCAGACATATTCTGAGTATCTTTAGTCCATTCAGTTTTAATGTTGCATGGGGTAAGTCATTGAACAAACAAGATTAGTGCATGACTGGCAAGACACGGGCATCTGTCCGAAGAATGTCATGATGCTTCAAACAGACTAACTCTCTTCACTTGTGGACTCTTAGGATGGAGGTAATAGGTTTGATTGCCTTTTCAGCTTCTTATCATTGAATTATATTATTCAGCGAGTGAGCGAAGCGAGCGAAGCTGACTATCAGTCGTGTTCAATTGAGATTTCAGATATATATATATATGTAGGTATGTATACGTACGTCAAAATATTTCGCCCGCGCTTCTAATTACGTAAGTTAGGTAAAGCGTTCACAGTTCCAGTATTTTTCAATTAACGAGCGCGGAGAATCCTGCTGCACTGCCTTACGCAACTTTGTTTCAACCAAAACGTTTATAGCTACTCTCTTCTTGAAACAATTGTGAAGTCTTTGTCAAGCTGCGCTTCTTTGCCACTGCTTTCGAAGTTTATTCAGGTAATTCTGTTATTGTTAACTCTTCATGCCTAATCAGTTAGATGTAATTTCTGTCCTTTTTTTCTGTAAAAAAAGTCTGCTCGCTCGCCATGCATTTGCGCTATTCGAGCGCACCACTAGTTATTATTATTATTATTATTATTACACTGCAAACTCTCCCTTGTGTTTGGCAAACACTAAGAGTATTAACTCATTGGTTAGTTCACAATTGTAGTATATGTCTCTCTGATAGCATATTGAGAAATGGTTGGGTGTGTGCGTGTGCAAGTATTGAAGGGCTGCGTGAATTCATTGGTTGTCAAGTGGGCGTGTTCATGTCATACATGATGTCATGTGTGTTCAATAATCGTATGCAACACATACTCTGACTTGACTCCATTGTCCTGTTGTCGTACCGAGTTGCCTAGGAGACATGATTTTTGTTATGTGCTTTGTTGTTGTTTTTTAATGATGCCAAATTAGTGTGTATAATTAATTGGAATTGTATTGGTAGATTTGATTCCCATGTATTGATTCCAATACAATTAGTTCTGCCTATCTCTAATTCATCCAGTTGAAATGGTGTGTGTCTGTGTGTGTGTGTGTGTGTGTGTGTGTGTGTGTGTGTGTGTGTGTGTGTTGGTTAAACATTGCAACTAGTTGCCAAATCTTTGGGAGTATTGTTTTGAATGAGACAGGAAGACACAGTTGCCATGGCGACAAACAAACCTTAGTGTATGACAGGAAATGGGAATTCAAAGGAAATGGTCAGAGGATGTTATACAGTCTAGCAAGGCAGAGATATCCATACTAGTTGTAGTACATAAGACAGGTATTCTGCTGATTGTCTAAGAATCTGAGCATTCTGACACAAAGTTGTTTCAGGTTGCCTTACCAGCTGTTATGTTAGGGGTGTGGTTTGAGGTTGGATTGTGTGGGAAGATTTGTTGAAGTTGAAACTAGTTGTGTTGTTTGACATAACGCTGTCGTCTGCATTAACACCTTGCATAAACACTACACTTTCCTGGCCAGTCACAATAAGCACGTTGCCTCAGAAAGTAATTTAGAGCTGTAGATCTTAGAGGCACTTGTGAAAGTATTGGTAGCAAGGTCAACGACGTTGAAGCTGGCTTTTGGAGCTTGGAGCTTAGTTTCTCCACTGAAGGTGTAATACACACACACACATACTGAAGGTGTTAGAGAAATGGTAAGGTGGCTGAGTGCGTGTATGATGTGGGTGTGGAATGTTGTGGTGTTTCAACATTACCGGCAACTAGCAGCATGATGGAGGTCTGTTGCTCTTGTTTGATGTACCAATCTGTAAGGAATAGTGGAAACTGTTTTAGGCAATGTACCCGACCAAGGTCACTGTTATTACCTCATAGGCTGGACAATAGATTAGTTTACCTCTGTGGTTGTAGTATTGTGCAAAGTACTTCATGAATTTAATGAAGTATTAAATTATTACATATGGTGGAACGATTGGCCAGTCATCATCATGTGTATTTGTGTGCATGTGCAGTGGACTGGGAGTCATGTGATGAGGATGAGGAGTTCCAGGGAGCGTGCAGACATTGCTTCAGTCAGCAGTCAGAAGGAGGCTGGCACCATGGGGGTCCCAACAAAGCCATTCTCTGCCATTCCTGTCAGCTTCACTTCCAGCGCTATGGTAGTCTGGGCCCCAACCAGGAAGACAAGGAGCCACCCGAATTCATGTTTAAGTAAGTGTGTGTGTGTGTTGTAGCAGCTGAAGATGGTTGCTGTAATTTAACAATTTCTAGTTAAGTAGGCAATAATTAGCTAAACCTATCCTTTTGAAGGCTATTTCTAATATAGACTACATAGGTGTCCTTATGCCTGAAATATTACAGCAATGTGGGGAAATCGTTGCTACAGAGACGCAGACAAATGTATTTTTCATGTTGTTTATGTGTTCTTGCTTGCTTGCCTCGTCAACAAACAGAAGTGAAACACTCTGAACTTGGCACCACTCAATCTTGGACAAATGCTACTGTTATAAACAATAGACTAAACAACTCACTCCCATTATTTTGTTTGTTTACATACCTGTTTACTTCAAAGTAACAACATATTATATTGCTATAATTTGCAATAGTAAACATTCAGCACTTTGCTTTTGCATGTGTATTTACTTGTTTGTTTGTTTATTTTTAGGGAGTATCATGAATCTTCAGCTCAAGATGACAACCATTCCTCCTCTTCTATTACCAGTCAGCCTCTGCAGAGTCCGGTCAACGTTACCGGCCGCAAGACCAGGAACAGCAATGGGTCCCGCAGCGGCCCATCCAGCAGGCCCGGCCTACGCAGCACCAAGGCTAACAAGTCGGACACTGAAGGTAAAACTTGTGGCAATGCTTGGAGTTTGTTTTGGGGGGTTGGTCAGTGTACGTTTATCTAAATGAACTGGCCCGTATCCTTGGAGATGAGCACAAGATTGTGGTCACGTGACATATGTCGCCTGTTATACTACCAGAACCACTAGTTACTCATTGAGACTAGAAGTTGTTTTTATCATTATGGACATTTTTTACATACCTTTTCCTTTACCAAGTTCAATCAATTTCCTTGCTGGCCACACCTTACCTAATAGGAGAGTAAACTTAACTTGGGTCATAATAACATAAGTAATACTTTACCCGTTTGCTTTGTAACTCGCTGTTCTCTCATTGTTTGCAGCAGAGGCTAGTGGTGAGAGTGGGGAAGAGAGTAGTTGTGAGGATGATGTCCAGATTCCCATCAAGCACAAACCTCTGCAAGCAAGACACTCTTTGCTGGATGACTTGGAGGAAGGCTCCAACAAACCCTCAGCCAATCCCAGGCATAATCTGGTAAGTATCTCATTGTTATGTCCAAGTTTGTTTGTTTGTTTGTTTTGTTGTTGTTGTTGTTGGGGGTTTTTTTTGTTTTTGTTTTTGGTTTTTTGGTTTTTGTTTTTTTGTTTGTTTGTTTTTTGTACATAAAATAAATAGCACCTATCCATTTTTTCCTCATGTACTAGTTATCACTCACTCACACCACTTAAAACTAGCAGTGGTGTCAACCTGATAAAGCAATGAAAAAGATGTCCCTTGCTGTTTTGCTATTCCCATCTATAACTAATGGTTTTCTTCCCATGCCAATATCTGAATCTGTTATATGAGTAGTTTGTCTGTTACCAGGCCAACGTGAGTGAAGATTATGGCAGCAGTGATTCTGTCAGTGGCGACCAGGAAAACGATAATGCCAGCACCTCCCAGAAGTCGCCAACTCCAGGAGAAAAATCGCCAGGTCAAAGTTCATCATCAAGCTCCACCCATGCCGATGATGAGGGTGGGTCTCCGTGCAGCACCCAGGGGGAGAGCAGCGTCACCATGGATCGCACCTCATCGTCCACTCCTGAACATTTTGAACGAGTGTCTTCAGATCGTGAGTCAACGTGTGCTCGTACGGATCTGGTGTATGTCCACACTCCTCTACCAGTCAAACAGATGGAGTCATCGACTACCAAGGTATGGAGAGAAAATCAAACTCAATCTCCATTTTTTTGTCTATAGCTTAGTTGGTTTGTGCCTTCTTTTATATATCCATTTTTGATGATATTGTTTTATATAATTGTTTGAGTGTTATTTATTTTTTCCTACAGCTACCTATTCCGGGAGGACCAGGATCTAGTGCCCATGGTGGATCTGGAGGGGTCAGAGGTCATGTCTTAGAGCCACATGCCCTTTCATCTGGACTCATATCGCACTATGAACCACGCCTTCCTATTGGCCCTGTGGGATTCCCTATCCCTCAGTACCCACCTGTGCCAGTGACTCCCCAAAGCGCCGGAGGAGCTCCTCATCACGTTCCTCCTCCCATGATCCCCATTGCTCCTCCCCCTGCTACACTGCCACACCCACCTCATGCAGCAGCAATTGCTGCTGCTTTCCCGGGCCAATCCTCTGCTATTGTCCATCCTGAGATGCTCATCAAGCAGCAACCTATGTCAACTGAAGCCCCTGTTTCTACTGCCACATCAGTATCTTCTTCTGCCGCCACAACCGCTGATGAGCAGATGCTCCAACTTGCTCTGTGGCATCAACACCAGCAACAGCAACTCGCACTCTTGCAACTTCAGCAAGGTGGCCACGCCTACCCGCTGGCTGCCATTCAAGGCCAAGCTGCAGCAGCTGCTTTCATTCCCCAGCCTCCGATCATCTCTGCTACATCACACGCCACGCCTTCGCACACCACCCACTCCCTTCCGCACTCAACTCACCCAGAGCCTCTGCCATCCACGTCACGACACAAACCAGTCCCGGCAGCTTTCCAATTCCCTAGTCCAGAAGAAGTTCATCATCAGCAGCAGCAACAGCAGGCAGCAGCTGCAGCAGCACAGCAGCAAGCAGCTCTACTGAGCAGAGGCTTGGTCCATCCTGGCAGCATCCATCCACTTATCACTCAGCAACAACAGCAGCAACACCAGCAACAAGTTCTCGAAGCTCTATATGCCGCCCAGCAGGTACCAGCTGTGAGCTCCGCCAGCGCCAGCTCCACCCCTGCCGTCAGGCCTCCCACTCAGGAAGAAATGGCGGCAGCTTTTCTGGCTGCAACTCCCGGTGGTGGGGCCCGGGTTGTCCCGATGGAAGTACTTGCAGCAGCTTCGAACGGGGGAATCCCTCATGATGCTATTCCCATAAGCATGGAACAGTTAGTTGCCATGCAACAGCAACAGCAGCAACAACAACAACAGCAACAACAACAGATCATGCTTGCGCTAACTGAGCAACAGCAGATGGAACTGCAGCAGTTGGAAATGGTCGCTCATCAGGTACAGAAGGATCCCAGTCTGTTGCAGGACAGGCAGTGTCAGATGTTAATGCAGCAGAGAGAGCGCATCTTAAGGAGTCTGCAGGAGCAGCACCTCATGCTTCAGCAACAACAGCAGCAGCAGTTCATTCTGGGCAGACCTCCGATTGGTCACTTGGAAGAACAGCGAAGTCGTCCTGGAGTTATTGTCAATCAGAGCAAAGGAAACTAACTATATTAGCCGCCATATTCACATCGTCTAAAATAACAAATTTGCACAATAACTTTTTTGTCCTTTTCTTTTAGGGTTATTTTTGAACTTAACAACTTTTTTTTCCCTCTCTGGTTGTTATTATTACATTCATTTCTTTTTGCTGCTTTTCCCCCATGCTTCATTTTACACTTCTTGAATTTCTATAGAGTGCAAATTTATTAATTAAACATTTTAACTAAAATCCATAATTTATCATTGGCTATGAACCAAATTAATATGTGTATGCATGATTTGGGTAAGCTTTGCAGGACTTTGTGGTTGAAACTATTGTAAACATCACAGCATAAATTGCTGGGTAAAGGGTAGTTAGCACTATTGGATAAAAGATCATTTTGTCTTGGATTGAAGTGAAAATAGTTTGAAGCAACTTATTTTTGGTGTGTCACAGAAAAGTCATAATAATTTGTTTTGTCTATAACTGAAAAATGCTAATACATTTCTTCATGTTAGTCAATCCCTCTGGGTGCTCCCTAACTTAGAGATGGTGGCATAAAGGTATTCATGTAACATATCAACCTCTTCAGATTGTGCCATAAAATTATGGGGGGCTCCGAAGCCCTCCCCTATGCCCAACTTGCAGACACCATAAAGATTTGTTTTACACATCCATTGCCTATTTAAATGATTAAATTCTAACAGAAGTACCGTAATGATGAACAACATGAAGAGTCTAGAAATATATACACTTCATTGTCTGATAAATGACTGTCGATACAGCTCAAGTCCAGTCAGGTAAGTGCATGCACATCATACATACCCACAGATCTTGAGGATGTGTGTGATGCATCTTGTCAGTTTGACATTGAAACGTTTTCTTAGAACAATCCACACTTTTTCAGCATGCAAAGTGCACCTCTACACTCTGCACTGTGTACCTCTACACTCTGCACTGTGTACCTCTACACTCTGCACTGTGTACCTCTACACTCTGCACTGTGTACTTCCTAGAGATCTCAAAATTCAGTAAATCTATACAATATTATTGTGGTCTGAGATTTCAATAGTCCAATATAATTCAGCACTTTCATATCTTTATTGGCCCACGTGCACAATCATGAGGTAGGCATTAATAATGTCTGAGACAGAACTGGACAGACAAGCATGTGTTTCTTCAAAGTCATGAAAACAACCTTCTATCACCCCCTTAGAGAGAGAGCATCTGGCAGTCAGAAAATTCTATAAAAGAACATTTCCTATTGAACTGTCAAACAATTTTTCGCACTCACTTGTGTTTGGGTGTTTTAATTCATAGACATGTTTTAATAACTCGAGGGAAGTAGATTGTGGAATATGGATACAGTGAAAATTACTAATTAGTATAACTGTGAACTGCTTGTGCTTAGCTACCTAGAGCTGTAACTCAGTTCTAGTGTTCTGACTCCTCATAGTTTAGCTTCCTCTCTGGATATATTATCAGAAACACAAATGCACTGATTAGCACCAACAACAATCATTCTACTTACTTAAATCAACATGAACTTCCCTCTTACCTGGGCAGCCTTATAAATTTTGAGTTATCATTTAGCACTATTGTCTGACAATAACTCATAATACATTGATTTACTCTGAACCAAGTGGTAGAGGTTAACAACATGGATGAAATACTTAATACTCCTCCATTTCTAATTTGAACGTTTGTACATCAAGTGTCACTGTGTGCCTGAGAACTTGCCAGTCTATATACTCAGGAAGAAAGAGAGCAGGAGAGGGAAATTGATGTAACTAAAATAGCAGAGGATAATAAGAATGGATTAAAAAAAACGTATTCTACTGCATACATAATATAAGAAATACATCAAGTGCCACTGTGTGGTGGGGTACTTGCTAGTTACTAATAATAGGGGAGACTAAAGAACAGAGAAAACAATAATGGTGTGGTTACCACTTTAATACCCATTCTTCTACTACTAAATGATAAGAAATAAAATAGCTAATGAAAAAAAGCTTATTCTGGAAAGTGGGGAGATTGTATGACACTAGTCAAGCCCCCCAGAATCCACCCTTGATATTGAAAAAACAAAACAAAAAAACTTCTATCCTCAATGAATGGTGGGGGGGGGGGGGGGGGGCAACCCAACTTGTTTGCGGGGGGGAACAAAAAAAAAAGGGGAAGTTTAAAAATTTTTATTCAGAGAAAAAAAAAAAAAAAA
>WLWI01003336.1_pt1 | contig 13763 bp, 10 predicted proteins | sample 6701501 | NCBI WGS metagenome assembly WLWI01 (sample SAMN12718690, study PRJNA515312) | sponge metagenome | isolation source: marine sponge | host: Mycale hentscheli | place: New Zealand: South Island, Marlborough, Capsize Point | collected 2014-11-01
AACCACTACGGTGAGCTGTATCTAAACAGTGCAACATTAATTCGCCTTATTCGTACTACAAGTTATTTAATAGTACGGCATGTGAACTGCCCGTTCAAAATGTATTGGAAAAATCGAGTGAAATAGCACTGGACCAAGTGAAATGTCACGGTAGCTTAAGTAAGAGTAAGTGCGCAAACATGCAGCTCTAGCCTTGGAAATGTACAGTTGTAGTTTCTAGTTGGAGACAACGTCATTCTTTAGCGCAGAAGCTATACCCCTATTAGACAGAGTTTTTTTCAACAGATTAGGAGGAGCCATCGATTAAAGCAAAGTTCATAGTAGCCACACTGTAAATGATCTTTAGCTTACTGTAGTAGCTCGTGCAGTTTTATAAAGCTGGCCTACTATTAGCGTGTGATAGCATGGGTAACCATGCTATTCGAGATTAATAGCACGAACAACGCGAGCGCTACTGATTCTTAATAGAACAGGTTACCCGTGCTATCACTCGCTAGTAGTAGGCCAGTGTGTGTTTTTTTTAATCATTTGCAGTGTAGCTACACTAGATAGTGCACTTACTATCTGTATATTTGAGGTTTAACTTTCTCAGACATTTCCGACGGCTCCCTTTCTAATCTGTTGAAAAAAATCCGTTGCTTGTGCTATTAATATCGAATCGCACGCACTTTATAAAGAATAGATGTAACGTAGCAAGCTTTACTCATGCCGATATGAGAGCGAAATTTGTATCCAAGGAGCTGAATGTTTATTAGGTCACTTGGACTCAGGCCAGAAACAGCAGATAATTCAAGCTCAGGTTCAGCACGATTGAACAGATGACTATACACCAGAAGTTATATGTGGGGTGTGGCTAAAATATTTACTTCCGGTCACTCTAAAGCGGGGTTCGACCAACCCCTCGAACCCCCCCTGGCTACGGGTATGTGTACATGGTATGTTGTACATATACATGTGTTCAGTGAAAGCAAAAATTAAAAGGTTAGGAGATGACTACATGTCTCCAAGTTGACAGCACATGGAATTAATAGGAAAGAGATGAGGGGACAGACATGGGGAAGTGCCAGAGACAGACTGCCTGTGAAGAAAACAATAACTGTAAGAAATGCATGGGAAAGGCTGGGCATGGCTTTACTGAGCTAACTATCTCAACATGTGATCGTTGTCTTAACACACACACACACACCCTTGTGGGATTTCCTGTAGCACCACCTACAGTTGTTTGTATGCTCAAGGAGGCAAGTAAATGTGTTCAATATGTTGCTATACCAACTCATACAGTATACACTCCATAACCACTAGTGTACTGTACGTAGCAGTAACATGGAAAAGACAAGTCAGTCTCTAGTGTTACATAGTCCTATAGATGTGAAGTAAGTCTCTAGTCCTATAGATGTGAAGTCAGTTTCTAGTGTTACAAAGTCCTATAGATGTGAAGTTCAGCATTAGTGACTTTTCTAACATTCTCTACAAGCTACATATTTATGAATTTGACAAAAAATCATATCTCGTGAGTTTTGCTTTGCATATAAACAAGTACTCATTTGAGGATACATATTGACAGCAGTCTCATGCTGTTTCATTATCATAATGATAGTGTGGATGACAAAAACTCCAAAGCTATAGTAAACTCGCATCGATGTCATCTATATACAGTGACTCCATAGTGATAGTGTGCATAGTCAAAGTTGTTTCCTACTCAGTAAATTAACCACAGATTGTTTTTATAGTCACAGGTCATAATCGACTGAGAATGTGAAGTAGTTATTTCCAGACTGTAAATATGCACAACATTACAAGGTTATGGAGTAATATTGTTTAAAATCAAGGAAAATAATTTGGGTACAGAGAGCTGATTTCTTTTCTTGTCAAGAATTTATGTTTTGAGGTAGAGTCAGGCCGGGTTAACAAAAACTGTAATTATAATGCATAATTAAGGTGAGTTCTAAGCATGATTAACATTACCTTTTTAATTGAGTTGTTAATTAATTACATTATAGTAACTTTACAAACATTTCAGAGATAAGTAACCATCACTAACATGTCTGAATTAATGTCTTGCTGATATATTGGTGAGCGAGATGTACAGGGGTGGATGATGCAAAATAGGGTATATGTTTATGATTGTCTATAAATTTTGTATTTAAATATTCCTTATATAAATATTTGGTTGATTATAAATGCTTTTTGGCCAAAAGCACAGCATGTCTTTGACATGGAAAAGAAGTACTGCATGTTGGTTTATGCAAAATCACAATTAGTAAGTTTAATTAGTTTGGCCAGCTTAACTATTGACTACATAGTGTACTCTTCTGTAATTGTTTTTATAACTAACAATTGTGGGAATTATAATCACAATTTTTAACCATAAACAGCTTCACTCAATAGAGTACAACTCAAAACATAAATAGTTGCATGACAAGTAAATTAGATATCTATTCTATCTCCTTTCCTTGATTTAAAGCAATTGCATGAAATACAATACTCAAATAATGTGGAAATGAGGGTGGGCATACATAAAGATGATAATGCATAGTGAATGCATTAATTTGTTCTTCCCAATTTCACGGAAGGTTTTCCTACTAGTAAATCAACATAACAGATTGCCTTTTAGTCACGGCTCGGCTGATTATTAATTAGCTGTTAAGATGATTTAGTTACCAAATTATGTAGCTCCTAACAGACCCTTTTCTGTTTGTACGACTTGTGCAATAATACCATTGTCATTGAGTCGGCAGGTAATGGCCTGCAGATAATATACATATGCTAAAACATTGTTCTACACACATTATAATGTTCACATGAAAGAAGATGATCTGCTACAACAAATAACAGAATGTGTAGAAAACCAAAAACAAGTTATACAAATAAGCACACTCAGAATCTCTTACTCACTGCAGACGACCCTCATGATATTTTTTAATAATATTAAACTCTGGCTACCTCAGCATATTGAACACCATACAGTATGGTTACTTTTACATACTATTAAAAATTTTGATTCGTTATGTGATGTATTGTCATAACACTACAACAGCATGTTAATAATATCCATGACCAAATAATATGTAGTAGGTACTCCAAATAGGGAACAGAAAATGTTCTGGATACGCTAATGATGATTTATGCTGTGATGTCTGTGTTGATGCTGTGATGTCTGTGTATATTATATTATTATTAGTTGAATATTGAGGACATGATCAAATATAAGTGATTTATTTCACAAAATGTTACAAAATCAGAGTTTGATAAATTAATGGGTTGAAAAAAAATCACATGGCCGTACCACAAACTACAAGCCTACATATGCATATGTTATGTTTTTGCAGCAGATCTGGTTCCTACCTCAGCGTACATGACATCTACTGGAGAAGAGTTTGTTGTAGTTGGACTCTCAACTGCAGGAACATTATCACTACCAGGATTGAACTCAGGAATAGGTGGAGCGTCTTCATCGACTGGAATGTCTTCATGATCAGGAAATTGTCTGGTTGCTGTGGAATGCTGTGTGGCCATGGATGGAGCTTTCTCTTGCTCTAGCACGTGATATATTGGCATCTAGTAGGGAAAAAAAGACATACTAAAACACAATCAATTGGTAGTGGTCAGGTATTGGGAATGCCAGTTACTATGACAACAGTTTTCATACCAGTAATTATATTTTAATGTGATGCAACATTCTGTGATTACATGTATTGAGGCATCAAATGGATTTATCATAATAATTATGATTAGACTATAATTGTATATTTAACTCTTCAGTTAGTGAATCCATACTTTGGTGAGATGTAACTTTTATTATTCCCTACGTAGGTAACTGGTACAGTATTATATATAAAACTTACAGAGTAGAAGTAAATTGGTGTCTATGTATTATCCATGTAACTCAAATCAAATTTAGTTAACTTACATTTCCAATTTCTGAATAATTTTCTTGTTTTGTTTCTTTCTTTGATTTCAAATATTTTTTAGTATTCAGAGAATCATACATAGCATCTGTTACATATTCCTGAGTTAGGTCTGTCTTCTCTATTGTTTCCATGTGATCATTTTTTTCTGATTTGAGGATTATTTGAGTTCTGCTGTTACCCTACATTATGAAACCCTTCTAATTATAAATAATCTGTTCAAAATTTTAATCTCCAAACTTTAAAACAATTTGAAAGTTGAACTTAATGATGTCAAACTTTTGACAACATGATTATAACTATAGTAGTAGGGCAGAGAATAATTTGATAAGCTCGATCGCTAAAGCTTACTTTAAAAGCAAAGAGCATCCTGGTTAAAATAATACTAGTATTGTACTGGATTTCAATTTTTGTAGTGAAATTGCATTAGCAATGCTAGGAATTATGTTTGCCATTATTAACCCTGAGTGCACATCGCGAGAGGGTTATAGTAGTCGTCATGTCCATTGTCTGTCTGTCTGTTATGCTCTGATTTGGGAGATTGCAGACAATTAATTGTTGTATGAACTTACTCAGATCAATTGTTTAAGACCTTTGATTTTACTACATTTTTTTTATTTTGGGCTGATTTTTGGAAAAAAAAACACACGCGAAAGTTTCAGTTCCGCATAGGTACTATCTTTTGTAAGTAGCTAATGCCCCCTATCGTCATGTCATAATCATGTGAGCAAATAGTGAGTGTGCCTAGCCTGTTTAGCTTCTTCTCTTACGAAGGCAGCATTTACATGTCCATTGTCATGGCTCAAGCTATATCGATAGCTGTTTAGAATACCCAATAAATTTTTCTTTTTATCTGAAATTTTATTGAAAAGCTAGCTAGTATAGAGTAGCACTGAGGGTTTGCAACTCTGGTGCTTCATTCAAATTGGGATATTCCTGTATCCATTTGAGTAGATTAGAACATCATAGCTATTTTATTTTTAATTTTCAATTAGTCATGCAAATTTACTTTATCTACTTTTTACATACATACAATTAACTTACATTAATCTCAATTGCTATATTGTTTCCGTTTTTCAAGTCTGACCTTTGAAAAGTGATATAATATAATTATATAATATACCACACTATAATAAATTGAACTTATACTCACCTCTGGAATAGGTTTAATCGACTGAAAAAACAAGAAAAAACAAACAAACAAACAAACAAAAAAAAAATTAAGACACATATAATGAGTAAATACAAAATCGTTTGGCTTACCATAGTGGCGCAGGTAAATCATTAGTAGGATAACAGATATGACCACAATAATAGCCACAATAACTACCACTATACATACAACTATCACAACTACATTGCTTCTATTTGTAGCAATAGTTGGTTTATCATCAGTAACAGTTGGTTCTGTGTATATAACACAATATTAAATAAAAATATGTAGTATCAGTGAATTGCATTACCTGTCATAACAGAGCATACAAAAATGGATTCAATATCAAGTTTCCGTAACATAACCACATCATCTCCTTTGATATCAGTGACAGTGAGGTTATATTGTGTGTTTACATCAATACTCACTACCTCATAATTCTTTCCTATTATAGAACCATTGATAGTACCATTATTTTGTGGATGATAATTCATAGGAACATCCACTATAATTACATCCTGTGATATAGTCACATGATATGCTGTAATTTCCACTCATTGGAGGGCAAATATTAACTCCTTCAATGTCATTAGTACCTAATAATGAGACGATATCTACATATAACGGATGTATGCTTAGCAAATGTTCATAAACTTACAGAATTGCTGAGATTCAGGGAATGATATTCCTCAGCTGTTGTAAGTTATAATAGTTAGGTTATAAATTAACCTCGTACTTAAACCAGAAATAATAGCTGTCGACACTGAGTTAGTTGGAACAGCTTTTGACGACAATGTAGGCAGAGTATCATTTTGAGTTTGTAGTAAAGCTAACCAGAAATTGTTGCCATCTAGTGGGCAATCTAACGTCTAAGCATTAACAGAATAATTATAATAATAATAATAAATACTATTATAATTGTATATGATCACCTTTATTGTCAGGTTTAATGAGTAGGATTCTTCCATTCTAATTAATAAATATTCAATATCAGAAGGTATGTATAAGATAGAGTCTAGTTTACACATGAAGGTGGACTTTGTCCTACTACATTAGTAGCTGTGATACACATGGTAAAGGGATCACATGACCTCACTCCTTCCAGTGTGAAGAAATAGGAGTTAGTATCAGTCACATACTCAGTGATGTTTTTCAATTGACTTGGACTCAAGAATGTGAGAGTAATAGTGAAATTAACAGATACTGTAGGAATGATTCTATAATCCCATGATGTCATCAACAAATTTGTGCTGATTACTAAGTTCAATTCTTCTAGAGGGCCTGGGATATCTGCCGAAAGTATAATAAAATGATTGGAACTTGTCCATAGTTATCGAGTTCTATTGTTTAATCATCTATATTGGATCATTTAAAACTTTCAAGGTATCAAAAGAAGCAGAATATATTTTCATAATAACACAGTGAAAGCCCACTTGAATCCACTTTTGCAAAAAAACAACAACCTGTTGTATCTATTTAATTTACAAAGTTAACTAGCGGCAATAATTATACCTAATCATGCATGTACTAATATACAAGTATGTTGCAGTCCATGATACCATGACAACTGCCACAAATTTGAAAACAAAATATTTATTGAGTTAGGATGTACAAGATGTAATTGTGACTATGAAGACAGGAAAAGAGCATAATTTCACAGATGAATACAGAGATGCTTTAGAATAGTGAGTGAGTTAAATCTCTCGATCATTGAAACCTGATAACATTTTCTCTGACTATTATCATAATCTGTACTTGCAATATGATGGTCAGACTATCCTAGATTCTATTCGAGATGCAGATACCATGATTGTTGTCTATGCTCTTCTACTAACTATTGAAGGGAATTTATGCATTATTAGACCTACAACATAGAAGAGGTGTACTTGCTATTGAAATCAGACCTCTAGGGCTTGCATGTTTGGAGAATATAGAAATGGAAAAGCTGGAAATTAGTAACACCTATCCCTATATTTATTTATGCCTGGAGTTACTCTGATATGATCTCTGCTACATTAGTGGGGCATCAAATGATATGGAGTGGGGTTATAAGGCTCTCTCACTTGACCCCACTACATGAGGAGTAGATAGTTTTAGATTTTAGAAGTTCACAGAAACTAAACACTTTTATTTACTTCAAACTTCTTACAAGACTGACAAAACTGAAGGGTAGAAAGAGCTATAAATATGAGGAACAAATCATAATCTGAGAGCTGAAAAAGAGGTGATGATTAGTTATAGAATGAGAGGTGTGATTAAATAGATATAGAAGGAGATACAAACAGTGGGGTTCATAGAATGTAAAAGAGGGTCAAACAAAAAACATACCGAGTCATACACATACATATGTAATGATGAGTCCAGCTCTAATTCATATTTAAGTTCCAGATGAGTTGCCTTAGCAACTACTTTAGAAAGGGCTTGCCCGAACAATTAGTCCGCGAAAACAAAATTTCTTGATGAATTCAGAGATACGATAGATTTTGATATGACACTAAACAAAATTGACAAGGTTGGTGTCCAATATTAGTAATCATGCTTTAAGGAAGAGAATTACACATTATTCTGCTCGAGAGAGTTCATTTACAAGTATTTCTATGGAAAACCTTGTTCATTAAGGTCCACAATTAATCCAAAGATGTGAGGCTTCAAGCTTCAGGCTTTCATGCTTGACATAAATATAACTCCTGCATAAGAAAATTGTACTAAAGTTTGTTTAATCCTCGGTCATCTGTCCCATCTCTTACCTCATTAATCTGGTGATACTGAGATATGGTGGCTTAAAAACCAGGTTTGAACCAAGACGATCCCTACTGGATCTGCCATGATCTGAGATCATTCTTGTACAAGTTAAACTACGCACACCACTAATTAATTCTCTCCCCTCCCACTTTTTGACATGCTCATACCTGTCTAAAGTTCAGAGTAAGTTAGGCTTTAATGATTCATAATTGATGAAGCTGAGCCTTGGGACAAAAACTCCTCCTCCAATGAGCTAGGGATGTAAATGCAACTTGAATTATTTGACCCCTAGGGGGTTTTGCTTAAAATCTATAATGCTGTAATTTGTAATAAACATTTATTACAATGACTACACTTTGAATGTAGATACTAATGTGTATGGAATTCTTCTATACTTTCTGTGTTATTACAACTCACATTTAGGACGTTTACCACAGCATTTATTGCAAAATTTGTGCCAAAATTATGGAATGATGAAAAAAGTGTTCGTGATATTTTACACATGTAGACATTCCCAACATATGTATATTAACCAGCTCATTAATAGGATTACTTACCATAATATAGTCAAGTTAGTAGTATTTCCCACCACCCTTTCATTTATTATACTGGAACAACTCAATCCAGTTACCGATATCTCACTTGTGTTCACTGTTATTAACAGTGTATTAAATAGTCCATTCATGAATTGTCCAGTAATACCAGGAATAGTAGATTTTTGAGTTAGAGTGTTGATATTTGTTTGTTTATACATGTTTGGACGTACTTATGTACATTTTGTACTCTGGCCCTCACATTTTTCAGTGCTTGCTAGGGATTTCGCCTCATCCCATATACAACTAAACATGATATTTTGGTTTTATCTCTTTACCTGTATCATTACAGGAAATTGAATTATTTACCACTTCGAATTCTTTTGCCAGTGCAGTTAAAACCTACAAACTTACCAGAGTTTTGTGCCAGTGGTATGTTAATGCGCTCTTTGTCATAGTTAGGTGCCCTATGCAACAATGTTGTTCTTACTTGAAAATTTATTGTCAAATAGTCTAATCATGAAGGTAAGTCTTGTGTTGGTATGTCTAGTGAACCAGTGTGTGTGAAAGAATTGTGCGTTACCGCTACTACTTAGCTAAAAAATAGCACTAATGTGTAACAAACAAATAAATATTTTAGCTGCCTTTACACAGCTTTTTGGCTACTACAGTAGTAAGTATGTCAAATAAAGGGTTAGCTTAAAACCTGTAAGTAATTCCTTATATCTAACAGTTTTTTTGTTTTTTTTTGTTTCTTTTTGTTTTTTTAAGTCAAATAGTTGCAGCAAGTGATTACTATGGCATTGAAACACATTTACCAAGTATGTACGTAACTAAAAAATTAGACTTTTTTTTAGCAGCTGAAGTGTTAGAAGTTAAAATCAAACATACAACAATACTTAGGTTTCTGTAGCCTAACTCTGGAGGCTCTCTCGTCATTTGTGCTCAAGCACACCACTAGTTACAGTAGTTTTGTATGCACTAACAAAAAATGACATGACTTTTTATTGCTAAACAATTTAATGATGCAATATACGATTTCAGTTATATCATCCTTACTTGTGCACAATGGCTCACTTGTCATTTCTGCTAAAACATACCACTAGTCTATACACTACTGCTCGACAAGTGAGCCATTGTGCAAATGAAAAAGACAGGGCAAGGAGGAGGAGAGCTAAAACGAAACAGAAACAGGTAGCAAAGTAAAGAATCTGACAGTATTTTGTAGCCACACCAAGCATGCATGGAATAGCTGCAATTACAGGGAACATGCATAGCTCGCTTCGCTATTTTGTGCTATTAGAGCACATCACTAGTTATGGAATGCAATGATATGTCTTGTTAAGTATTACATGAGTCAAGTGTAATATTATATAATACCTTCCATACATGTTATTTCAGGACCCCATTTTCCTGTATCACTGCACACCCTCCATTGAAGAGGACGTCGATCAAAGCAGTCATAAAAGGCATAGCCCAGATCTTCAACTACTGTCACTTGTCCATATACAGGATTTGCTATAGTGTCACACTTTGTAGGATTCAACACTAAACAATACAAAATCAATAAAATATTGTTTAGACTACATTCTTTTTGTACTGTTATTCAGCGAAGCGAGCGGAGCTGACTCTCTAATGAGTTCGCGATATATATATATATTTAGGTCTAGAAATTGTTTTTGTTCTTGCGTGGGCGTACGTGTGTATCCTTTCTCCGGTGCGCTTGCGCGGGCCTGGTAACCTTCTTAACAACATATTTTGTTTTGTTTACCCGCCGTATGAAGTAGCTGTGCCCAGTAGACAAAACGTTAGAAACGCTCGGTCAAGAGCTTTGAGGGCGTTAGAAACTCCTGAAGAAAACTTAGAAAGGAGTGCCATAAGAAATGAAAAAGACAGGGCAAGGAGGAGGAGAGCTAAAACGAAACAGAAACAATATCTTTAGCCAATTATAATGTATATCCAATAATTAAAGTGTGGGGAAATTGCATACGGGCACAAATGTTTGGGCATAACTATTTTCCCCAGAGTTCAAGTGTGACTGTTCTGCTCAAGTCTTATGAAAGATATTGTAAGTTCTTTAAGCACAAAAACAGAGATTTGAACAGTACTGACAATAGTGACATGTAACAATGGAACTAAGCACAGGCACATTCTATTCAATCAACATTATTCTACAGTTAACAGGACCACACAACATACAATACTACTGACAAGTCTAATGTTCCCAAACTCTTCACTTCTTTATCTTCTTTCTTTCCCACCACTTCGTAAATGCTGGGAGGCCCCACAGAGAGTGTCACAGCAAAAAAGATAAAGGCATCACAAGCAGAAAGCAGCAGTGCTGATCAGAAATAGCATTCAAATTAAGTCCAGCAAAATTATTCCATGCAATTCCTGATGATACTGATGACACAAGTGAGGGAGGCTATTGAAAATTTAGACAAGAAGATTAAAGCTGAAATAGACAACACTGAAGCTGATATGAAAAATGATAGCCGTCATGTTGATCATGATATCGCTCTCATTTTCGAAGCAACACTCTATAGGAAGTATTGTTCAAAATCAATCTGAAGTTAGATCTTGTTAATTTGCATGATTGATATTTATAAACATTATCAAGTGATCTAAACTAAATGACAGAACCAGGGACATAGCTGCTGTTCAGTCATTGTCAGTAAAGCATATGCAAACAGTGCAACAATTTATGGATTTTTGAAAACAACAACAACAACAACAAAACAAACAGATCAATCCATAAAACTGTTTTCCACTGCCAAGGCACCCAAGTTCACGACCTGGCAGAATGCGCTGGGCGCTGGGGGCCAAGGTTTCCTGCATGAAATACCATCAGGCTTGTGGATCAGCTTTCCGTTGAGAAATGAGAAGGCGGAAGTGGAGGAGGAGAACAGTCACCAGGAAGAATAGTTAGCTAATTGTATTACTACATGTATATCCAAATTTATACTTTCAGATTTTTTTACTGGTTTATCAATGTTGATTATGTTCAGAAAGTTCAAAATAGGAATAATGGCTTCCTTACCTGCAAAACAAATTTGTCCAATGGTTTGGTGACCAACCTCAGACAGATCATTAGTGCTTTTCTAAAGTAAACTAGCAAGTGTGGTTTGTTGAAGGTTATTTCCATGTAGTAATTCCATGGCAGTTATTTTTCGGCAAAACATGACTTCATAGGGCGGACACAAAAACTGGAGCTAAAAAATGCAAGGGTTATGAAGTCGGTGTACCTGCAATTAAACTCCAATTGTGAATGCAGTACACAGAGGGTGTGGTTTGATTCTACCAAGTGTTTTTCGTCAATCATCACGAGTTCAATGAAGGCGTTCTCCCAAGAGTAAGCCAAAGAAACTTAAATAGGCAGCCATATCATCACAAACATGATCGTAGACGTAGTGGCACAAGTTATGGTAGTGCCCAGGAAATTTTGTATATGTGTTGCCTAGTTCCATAGTGATAGTGGCCACAAGACACATTTTGCCTCACGATTACAGGCATCGAAATTGATATGGTTGCCATGTTTGCAGAAATTCAGTGGTGGCAACGGCTTTGGTTAATCCATCATATAACTTCACAGTGGAAATGACTTACAGAACCACAGAAAAGAAGACGGGAAAAAAATCAAAACACATAATATGCTGACAAAATAAACACACAACATGATGAGGGTTCATTATATTGAATGAACAGTTCTTCAGGAACCCTTGCAGTCTTGAGCGGTTGCAAAACACACTTGTTCATCTTTTACACTAAGTTAAAGAAGTTTACAGATTAATTGGTTCTGAAAGATGTAGCCAATGATTTTGTTGTCAGTTCTGGGATTTTATGACATTTCTTTTTATGTAACATTTTCTTTGTTATTAATTCTGTAAAATATATATGCTGTAGACTGCAACTCTGCACTTGATGATTATATCAAGTCGGGTTGAGTGTGGCCATTTTTCAGCCTTTGCATCATTTCATTTTCTAGTTTGGCCATATGGTGGCTATGGAGCTACAAGACTGACTGCCATGACTCCATGTCTATTCGGAATTGGTACAGTCTAATGCAAGAGAGCTGGCAAGAATATCTTCAGCTGATTGAGCTCTTAAAATGGCCTTAGCATTGTTGAAGCTTTTTTTGAATATGGGGCTATTCGTTGAGAAAAAGCAAAGCTTTCAACTCGCGTATACCAGCTTTTATGGGCTAGCGCCAAAATGAGCCAATCAGGTTTAGGTCGACCTTGTACAAATTTACATTACACAAGCAATGTTGTTCGGACGATTAAAGCAGGCTCACAAATTACAGAGGTGCACTGATTTGCATACTTACATACTTATCCATACATTATGTATAATATTATCATTTTTGCTATCTTTAGCCAATTATAATGTATATCCAATAATTAAATTTATCTGATTCTAAATAAACTTACCCTTACAAAATTCAGTTTCGTGCTGATAGCTAAGGCCGTAATGGTGGCACTGAATAGCAACTCTTCCAATCAATTGATGTGTGTTACTACTACAGGTAAATCTAATACCTTCTAGAGAAAATGATGGGTCATATTCTGGATATCTTTCAATATTAGAACCATTTCTCAATTCTATGATTTTCACATCACATTTATAGGGTAGAAGTTGAAATACGTAATCCTCTAATAATAAAAAAAAATTAATAAATATTAAATTAAGAATTCTATAAATGAGCAAGTGAGATACCAGATGAATCAATTCCTGGTACTGCAGTCAATTCTTGCCTACCAATGATATGTATTTCATTATCTAATGAATTTACCACAAGAATTCTGTAGTATTCCAAGTAAAAATGGTAGAACAAATAATAAGTTGTACATAAGTACCATCAAAATGGGGTAGCTACTTTTTTTTTTATCAATTTGAACGCTAGCACTCCAGCTAAAAAGGTATACCAAGCGACCTAAGATTTGCTCATACGTTTTGCATGTGTTGTATTTTGTCGTGGGAAACTTGATCTTACCCGGAACCCTTGATCTGACCGGGAACGCTTGATCTTACCGGGAAATTTTCTAACCAGGTTAAATTAAAGCCAGGTTGGAAGCTCTGTCTTTATACTATGACGTCATTATTTATGTCAAAGATTAAATCTGGTGAGCAGGAAGTTACACCCCTTACTCTCACAAGTATAGTGTTTGTGAAACTAGCCATATGTGGCCAAGAATTGTAGTTTCCTCATCAGCCAGGATTAAAACTGACCAGGTATAAACTGTATTTAAGAGACAAACTTTTATCATCGCGTACACACAATCGCGCATGTACATATCGATCATTTAAATACCGTTGCTATATTGTTGTCAGGTGTAATAACTTGGCAAGTGTGCAATAACACTTGCCCGGTATTTAAAATAGTTAAAGCATGAGCGCTTAGTGCCTAGTACATTTATCGCACTCAGT